>OLSB01000079.1_pt1 | contig 102529 bp, 99 predicted proteins | sample 1672071 | NCBI WGS metagenome assembly OLSB01 (sample SAMEA3136642, study PRJEB25190) | human gut metagenome | biome: human gut; feature: human-associated habitat; material: faeces | place: Austria | collected 2013
AATCTCTGAATCGAAAGGCCAAAGACTTAAAAAGATTATGCCGGGGATTTTCTAATTTTGAACACTTGCGCAATCGTTTCCTGTTTGCTGCAAGGATTAATCCGGCATTGGATGGGAAAGGTGATGATAAAAATGGACTTTAGTAAATTTAGATATGAAGTGCCCGAACTGCTCTTTGAATCGGAAGATGAAGAATCCTACACATATGATGGTGAAGTATCAAACCCTGCAGAGCCTGCCTCAGAACTAATTCTGCAGTGTGACCTTCTGGCTGCTCGAATTGCATACTTGGGAAAAATTCTTAAGGAAAACGGCATAGACTTTGACTAAAATTTAAACAACTGAAATCTGTTGCTATTCAAAAGAGAACCTGGCCGCAACTTAAGCAAGCCAGGTTCATCTATTCTTATTATTGTTTTCCAGACCCTAGCGAATGACCCCGTCGAATGTCCCCATTTGAAGACCTCATTAAAGTACGCATTCTTTTAGGCCGGTTTGGAGCCGAAACCCCAGCGAGTGACCCGAAGAAAAATTGCAAAACCCCAATTAACTTCGGATACCCCGTTTTTTTGCTCGTCTGCCGATTTTCTTTCTGTAGCGATTGCTCCACGTTTTGCCTCTTAGTTCGCGGGACACTCCTTTTAATGTATACATCTTTATCTGTCTTTGCCTCCCGCACTGCCGCTTTGCTTGATTTATTTATCAACTGCGCTGCAATTCTTTCTAGAAATCCGCAAGCCTGTTATCTAGAAGCGTGATGATTCTTTCTACGTATGTTTCGCTATTGCAACTATTAATTTTGCGATAAACGAAATCAATCCATCTGGAAAATCAAAATTTGAAGAGTGCAACTCTGGGCATGTGGTGCCGTCGCCAATGTAAAATACAGTCCCAGCTGTATTCATTGTATACCAACCGAAATCATCAGAAGCTCTGTCTGGATTTTCTATGTAATTAAATTTTACATTTTCTTTTTTACATACATCTTCCAATATTTTCGAGCACACTTCCGATACTTCTGTCACTGGAAACTCATCACAATATGAGATATTGAACTCCATGGAATATTTATCAGCTGTGAATTTCACATCTTCCATGATTCTTTCTTGTAGTTTATTCATATCTTCTTGAAAGCAACTTCTTACCGTTAAGCATAGCTCTCCATCACTGGCTTGCATACCGAAAATTCTGCCGCCTGCATTTATGCCAACTACAGTGCACAAAACATCACCTATATATGAATCCAAATTGTTCCAATCATTAACCCTAGTCACAAGTTCTGATAAAGGAAATGCGGAATTCAATCCTTTCTCCGGCGTTGCCGCATGAGTTGCTCTGCCTTTGAACTGTATGATAATCCCTTTGGATGCATAATGCGCAGTCCCCTCTTTCCGAATCATTACAGTTTTGTATTCACATCCAGGTTGATTATGAAATCCGTAAACTTGACCGATAGATTTATCTTCAAGAAGCTCCGCACATTCTCGTGCGCCCTCACCCGTTTCCTCTGCATGTTGAAATAAAAAGTATACATCTTGGTTTGCCCCAGTTCGGTCAATCTCTACTGCTGCTGCTGCTAATGCCGCTTGATGTCCATCGTGACCACATAAATGACCGACTCCCGGTACCAAAGATTTGTATTGAGGACTTCCAGTTTCTTGAATGGCTACAGCATCGAGTTCTGCCCTAAATAATATACCCGGTACTTTTTTACCAGACTCATATACGGCATAAAACCATTTGCCCATATCTTGTATCTTAAGATGCGTATTTTCACTTATGAAACTTATTAATCTATTTTTTGTCTCCGTTTCGCATCCTGAGATTTCAGGATATTTATGAATGTCGTGTCTAAGATTGATGCACTTGTTTATCAATCTCTCATCTATCTCATCCATCAATCCAATTCACTCCTTATCCACGCATTCAGTTCCGCATTCTGAAAGAGTTCCTTTAGGTTTTCTTATTACTATCGTAAAAATGACAGTTGCAATAAATACAAAACCAACATATGCAGAAACAGATGTACCTAAATATAATATATCAGTGAATGATCCTAAATTACTTCCTATAAATGCTAATATCAGCATTCCCGCAACCATCCACTTAAAATTACGTTGCTCTTGTTTTATAAAGGCATTTGCAACAGACCAACAAATAGGGGAACATGTGGTATAAATTGCAATTACAACTACACAACTAAACAGCACTGCAAGAATAGGATTGATACTTTTTGCAATTGCAATTGTAGGTATTGAAGAACCCTTGCAAATACTAAAGTTTGCAATTATCGCAATAGAAGGAACGGTTGCCATAAGCATGAAACCAAAACCTCCGAAATACATCCCTTTTCTTAAATCACTTTCTTTGTACAGACTGCTTTTTCCAAGACTAGCGACAAAGGATGTCTGACATAAAATAGCCCAGGAAAAGTACATTAATCCGCTCATAAACCAATTCGATCCTTGACGCGCAACTATATTACTAGGAGTTTCCAACGCAAGTTTACTTCCTTCGATAATACCATCTACAGGATTAAATATCCCTATCAGCGCGACAACAATCATCATAATTAAAATTACAAATGATAATTTCCCCAAGATATCCAAAAGTTTGTTTAATCCCAGAATTACAGTCAAGAACATTGCTAATGTTAGAATTCCTCTACCAAGCATGTTGCTGATTCCAAAATGCTCTTCAAATACTGCACCTGCACCTGCCACTAGCATAACAACTAGTACAAATAGATAGAATACAGTATATACATATAATGCGGCGCCCAAATATTTGCCACCATAATGAACAAATAAAGTTTTCATATCTGGCAAATTATATTTTTGCGCATCACGAATGAGAACAATTATAAGCAGCAAACATAACGCAGTTGCTATTATCGCTCCTAAGATACCGAATACGCCATAGGATGCAAAATATTGCATCAGTTCATTGCCTGTACTGAAACTTGCTCCTACGCAAAATGACACATACGCGCCTCCTATCAGTAAATAGGTCATCACATTACTTTTCTTTTTATTCTCCATTTTGTACCTCCTGTCAATTTGCTCTCTCGATTTAGCAGTTTGGCGTTTATTTATTTGTTCATCTTACTCCTATAATAAGTTTTACTATCGCACCATCCATCTCCATCTATAATATTTTTGTCTGGAACATATATCAAATCTTCGCTAAAGCCTTCTCGAATTGCATCATCAACTTCGCAATAAAGTCGACCAATTTTATGCCAGTTTCTTTCCATCCAAAAGTCGGCATACCAACATTTATCCGTCCTAGAATAGTTATCTGGAACGTCCTCCCTATCACGGTCCGGAGCCCAACCATCGTCAATTGGCATATCATAGCATTTGTCAAGATTCTGAACAGTCGGTTCCAAACCTTTTTCATCAACCTCGGCTCTGATGTTTTTGCCTCTTTCAACGCCAAATTCATGCATTGCTTTCTTTATGGTTTTCGTTGCAGCTTCCTCTCCATAGTCTTGAACCATTTGATAAGTCAAATGATAATACATTTGAGCTGCATAAATGGCCATACGTACAGTCGCTTCTCCAGCTTTTGTCATTCCTGTGTAATCAACTTTCATGGTCTTTCTCCTTTCTTTTGATAAAATACTTTTATCTGTAGCTTTTAGCACTATACATTAATCCAGCGACGCATATTAATTCCGCATATTTTATACATACTTCTGCTGGATCTAAAACAGGTATTTTGAGTGCCTCAGAAATTCTCTTTCCGAATCCTGCCATTCCAAGGCAACCTAAAACAATTGCATGCGCTCCATCCTCATCTTTACATTTCCTACAAACTTCTAAAACATGTTCATACAAAGCATCTTTATTTCGATCCAACTCTGTCACTTCGACTCCGATGCTCCTAATCGATGCACATCTTGCATGATCAAATCCAAAGGCACTTATTTTACGTCTGACTAAAGGTATCATCTTATCAAGAACCGTAACAAAAGAATAGTTCGCTGCCAAATCTTGCGCAATCATAATAGATGTATACCCTGGTCCGATAACAGGAATTTCAGAAATCTCTCTCGCCGCGTTTATTACAGGATCATTTGCGCAATATATTATGATTGCATCAAATTCGTTTTTTGAAGCAGTGCGAATTCTATCTAAAATATATTTTCCTGCCATCACTTCATCATATTCAGATTCGATCGAATCAGGTCCGCCACATATATCCTCAACCGTTATGTCTGTCGCACCAATCCCCATGTTTTCAAGCATCTTTTTTCGATTGTACAGCGTCTCCTTCCCCATATTATAATTAGGGATTATGACTAACAATCTACGCTTTTCCTCTCTTTTCATAACCCGCTCCACCTTATTTTAGAAGTGTTTCTATCCAATCATTAGCCACCCGAAGGGAGTCTGTAAGGTAATTCCTGTTTCTCAACATTTGCGTATATTGCAGCTTGTATTCTAAGTCTTCATCACTCATTTTAAGCATATTGTACAACGGATACAGCAAAGGTATCGGCTTTGAAAGAATGCTCAGCCCATAGCTATCTTGTGAATACTTATCGGTCGCTGTATAAAATGGTCCTGTCAAAGTTCTACTTAACTTTATTAGAACATGGTTTATGTTGCTGCAAATCCCTTGGTCGCTTTTAGGAACGCTGTTTATAAAACTATTAAGCACTTCAACATTTTTAACAAGACGTTCTGCTTGCTCTTTTAACTTTGTAAGATTCATGATCTTAGAAGTGTGTTCCACTAAATCCTGTACCTTCTCATTGATATCTCTAGCGGTATACTCGAAATTATATGGAAGTATTTCGCTGTTGACTATCCCTAAAACATACGCAAGTTGTGCCTTATTATCCTTATCTAAATTTTCTAAGCTCACTTTATCCAACGTATCCTTTGTAGTATGATTCCACCATCCAAAGGATGCCCCGTTAGTTCTAGCAAGTTCTTCATCGTCAAAACACATGTGACCAAAAATAGACGGAATTCCTAGTCCAAAGAATGATTGGTCTCCTATTTTTCTCAATGTATTGTACCTTACTTCTTCGCCGAGTGCATACCCTCCCATTTCAAGTGCAAAATCCTTCAACTCTCTGGATGCATCGGCTTGATAAATTTTAGTACCTTTCATGCCTGTTGAATCGATATTATAATATCCTATACAATTCTCTGATAACTCATCCCAAAAGTAATCTGCAAACCATGTAGAACCTGCAGCTTCAGCTATTTCGTGTCCATTCCAAAATACAAAATAGACGCTGCGTTTTAACTTGTCTTTATGCCTTGCAAGGACGCGAGCGATTTCCATCTGTGTCGCATCTCCTGTCGCATTATCAGTTACACCCGGACCCCAAGCTTCGAGATGTGCGGAAATCAACAAAAACTTCTCCGGTTCTTCGCTCCCTTTAATAATTGCGTATGGTTGTGCCAAGGTTTCCCACAATCGCTCAGCAGTAACATTTAACTTTATCTTGACAGTGCTTCCATTCTTGCATAAATCTCTTAAATACTCCCCATCGGGTCTTGATATGCTGCACCCAACAATTTTCGGTATCTTTTGATAACTTTCCGGAGTTGGATTTCCCCAAACCCCTTTGAGACCTCGCATACATATTTCCTTTTGATCGATTGGTCCCCAATTCATACAAATCATAGCCGATGCACCTTTCTTCTTAGCTATCACCGCTTTCTCCGGTGTGGCTGGTGCATACGAAACCTCAACTAAAACCGCCTTACCAACGACATCCTTTCCAATATAATCTTCTTCTCCGCCAGATCCAACGTACACCACTTCATAGATGCCGCCTCCTTCCGGTGTTGCTTCAACATGACAGCAAGGAAGGCTTTCCATTTCTTTGATTTCAGGTTCAATTAACGTAAATTTTGAAGTGCCAGGTCTACTGTTGTAAGTGTGAAATTCATGTATTCCTGTTTCATCGCATCCATATTCGGCTAACTTTTTGCAAATAAATTCAGCAGCTTTTTTATCTTGGCCAAAACCTGAAACTCTATATGGAGTATCTTCTGTCATTGTTGTAATATTCTTCATTGTGTACTCTAAATTAAGTTCAGTGGCTAATTCTTCATAAAGACTTTTAACTTTTTCGTCCATAATGAATCTCCTTTCTAAATCTCCTTCAGTTCTCATAACGTGTAGCTTTAAATTGGTTCTTTCTATTTTCAGTTAGGGTGAACCACTTGAATTATTTTTTTAGTTCACTTCTTCTTGCCACAATACAGCAGCCTTAAAGTTGAAGTGAACTAAATTCTATATCATCATGTTCAAAGTTTGTTGTAGATGATTAAACATGAGCCTATTAGCAGCCTCTGTATCCCTCCTTTCTATCGCTCGTATAATACGCTCATGATCCTTCAAGTTTTCCTTAACTGAATGTCTTCGAAAATACTCAATTTCAAATCTGTTTCTCATCAAATCCTCAGTACCTTCATAAGCAATCATCGCCATCTCGACCAAAAAATAATTATCACATCCAGATGCATATAGTCTATGGATTTCTAACTCATCGTCAGTTTTACCGCTTTCATTTAGTATTTTTGAATACGCCTCAAATCCCTTTCTAATGGATTTAATTGTTTCCTCCGAGGCACTTCTAGCTACATTTTCAACAATTTTTGGTTCAAGAAGTTGTCTTGTATAGTATATATCACAAAGTGAATATCTTTCTAAATTTTGAGAAATATTATCAAAATGGGTAGTTATTGTTCCTTTCGCTTCCGTATGCTCCCCTTTTTTTCTCAAGTATCTCCCACTTCCATGCTTAGATACGATGAGCCCTCTATGCTCTAAAATGTGAAAAGCGTCCCTCAAAGTGTTTCTACTCACTCCCCATCTTTGTGTGAGTTGCCTCTCTGGCGGGAATCTCTCTCCCGGCTCCACACTACCGCTATCAATTAATTCATATATCTTATCTATAGTCTGCTGATATAACAACCGATCATCTTCCATAGAAATTCTTCATCCCCCTTAATTGGTTAACCCAATTTTAGCATCTACATTCCTTTTTTTCAATCAAATTTTCATTAACAAAATAAAATATACGTCAGCCGTCTTAACATTCTTATCTTCAAAGTATTTGTCAAATGCGGCTATTTGTTTGTCTGTATATATTTCTATCTCCTTTACATCTGTTGACCTTTTCTTCGGCATTTTAATTTTACTGTTTTTATTCATACATAACCTATTGTAATCTTTTGTTGACAAGTATCCTCTTGAATAAGCCTGTCCGAATAACAAATAAAACATTTTCAAGAAGCTTTCTGTGTATCCATAAGAATAATCTTTAACATTATATAGTTCAGCCAAGTAATCATTTATATCTGCAACTCTTATCTCATCCACATATTTATCTCCAAAAGAATGAAGCAGATGATTGTTCCAGAGTGCGTCTTGTTTTTTTATAGTTGCAAAGGCTTTGTCCTTTCTTCCACACAAACTGTACTCATCATAGATTTCTTTGACTGTTTTTCTTACAGGACCATTTTCTTTATTAACCATTTCATTGTACTGAATAGTTTTTAAAGCTTCTGCTCTACCTCTTGCGGCCGCTCTTTGACTTTTAAACACTTTACCATTTTCATCTTTTGTTCTCTTGAGTGATTTCCTTTTTCCATCAATGGTTATTACTAAACGATATCCCCAATTACCATTTTCAAGCTGAAATACACCTACACTTTTTTCTTTTGACATAATAAAAACCTCCTAAATTGTTCTTTTTTGAACTAATTTCTTAAGAGGTTTTCAATAATTGTTCATAGTTGTTATAAGTTGTACAGCTTTTGTTATTAGTTAAACCATTGTAATTTCAATATTCTGAAGCAGGTATCTCCCCTGCGAGGGCATGAGCGAAGCGATATGCCAAGCAAATGGCTAAAGACGAAGCAAGACACGGCAAGGCTCTGAAGGGTCTGCTGGAGAGATACTTCGGTTAATTCAAATATTGGAAACTTCAATAAAAAGAAAGATATTATCAAAAGAGGCACGCATCAAAATGCGCGCCTTTTTACTTTCTCATCATTCTTCTTTGATATCAATTATTGTAATTTACAGAGCAAGGATATGTTCTTCAATATGCTTGATTGTTTCCGTGAACCTCTCATCGCTTTCACCTGTAGGATCAGAAATTTCCCAGTCGCAGTCAAAATCCCTTCCTATATACGGACACCCTACCTCACATCCCATTGAAATTGCCATATCAGGCGCAGGAATTTTATCAACGGTTTTGCTAAACTGGGTCTGTTCCATATCTATACCGTAAAGCTGTTTCATCAGCCTTACTGCGTCCTGGTTTATCTGCGGCTTTGTTTCTGTTCCGGCGGAGTAAAAGTCAAATTCATCTCCTCGCAGATGTTTCCCCAGAGCTTCTGCAATCTGACTGCGGCACGAATTGTGTACGCAGATAAAGGCAACCTTCTTCTTAGTCATTCTTAAACCATCCTTCCATATACATCCATCTGTTTTCAATTCATTGGCACAAGCCCCCATGTAATTGGCTCGCTATACGGTTTCTCTTTTTTCTGATCTGTTTTTCTGCCTGCCTCGCCAATGTTGCAGCACACAGCACTTAATGCGGCATATAGCACAAGCGATGGGAATGTATGTATGATAAAAACAGCGTCTGCTTCTCCTTATCAGAGCCACAGGCGCTGTGCATTTAACCGGTCTTAAAATTTAAGTCTCATCTGGTACCACACGGCGTCACCGTGAACAGATTTGGACAGACCTTCATTTTCGAATCCGAACTTTGCATAGTAGTGGATAAGTTTGTCCTTGCAGGTGAGAACCAGTCCTTCTCTTCCCTGTTTCCTTGCGTCTTCGATTACTCTGCTGAGCACTTTTCCGGCACATCCCTGTCGGCGATATTCAGGTATGGTGTCCACACCGAAAATCATCTGCCACTTTCCGTCAGGATTGTGCATGGAAGCGTCGTCATACATTTCGTCAGAAAGATCAGGTTCGTCTGTGACCATGCCGTTGACAAAGCCCACCATTTTGTCTCCATCAAAGAGAAGCCAGAAATGGTCGGCAAAGACCGAAAGTCTCTTCCTGAGAGATTCTTCGCTGGCTGCCTCCGCTGCAGGAAAACATTCAGCTTCAACTGCTGCTATTTCTTTTAAATCGTCTAAAGTAGCCTTCCTTATTTCCATAACTATTCTCCTTTATGTTTCTTGATTGCTTCTGCCATGCGTTTCAGGCCTTCCTCGATAAGCGCTCTAGGCATTGCAAGATTTAATCTTATGAATCCTTGGGCATTTCCTACGAAAAGCGCATCCCCGCCTTCCAGAAGAACTCCTGCTTCATTTGCAAAGAATCCGCAGAGATCATCAACATCAGGCAGAGCATTTCTCATGTCAACCCATGCAAGATATGTGGCTTCAGGTATGTAGCATACCACTCCCGGCACGTTTTCGTCCAGATATTCTTTCATGAACCTGAAGTTTCCGTCCAGATATTCCTTAAGCTGAGCCAGCCATGGGCCCCCTTTCTGGTATGCCGCCTTATGCGCCTCCAGGGAAACGGGATTTACGGAACCCAGATTCTTGTCTCTTGCCAGGAAATGAGCATTAAGCTCCGGATCTCTTATTATTATATTTGAATGCATAAGTCCGGCCATGTTGAAAGTCTTGCTGGCAGACATGCAGGTTATAAGCTTGTTGTAGTCCGGCATCACTTTTGCCATAGGAGTGTGACGAAGTCCCTGTCTGAGAAGGTCACAGTGTATCTCATCTGATATTATCCAGAGGTCATTCTTCTCTACAATATCTGCAACTTTCTTCAACTCCTCCTGAGTCCATACTCTTCCCGTAGGATTGTGAGGATTGCACCACATAAGCAGCTTCACATCCGGATCAGCAGCTTTCTTTTCAAGATCATCAAAGTCTATAGTGAAATATCCGTTATCATTCTTCAGATTGGATGTTACCAGTTCCACATCATTGTATTCAGCTGCATGCAGGAAATATCCGTAAGCCGGAGCCAGTGTCAGGAATTTGCCGTCCGGTGCCACCAGATCTTCTACCAGTTGGTATAGAGCAGGAATTATGCCTGCTGAAAATCTCAGCTGTTCCTGCGGGAATTCCCAGTCGTACATGTCCTTGCACCATTTTGAAAAAATGTCATAATACTCGGAATCATATACGCCGCTGTAACCAAAGATTTTTTTATCTATTCTGGCCTTCATGGCATCTCTGATTTCTGGAGGTGTCGCAAATTCCATGTCGGCTACCCACATGCGTATAAATTCCTCATCCTTGAACGGAAAAACTTTTTCCGGGCCCGCATGGAAAATGTATCCTCTAAAGCCATCGGTATTAAGTGCATTGGTGTTTCTTCTTTCAATGATTTCATCAAAATTGTACTTCATAACGTCTTCCTCCTATATGCTTTTTATGGCTTTTATCAGCTCATTACTGTCTGTTATGTTATTCACCATACCGCGAAAAGCTGCGGCACCGGGAACACCTTTAAGGTACCATCCCACATGCTTGCGCATCTCCCTTACTGCGGCATATTCGCCTTTGAGTTCCGTCAGATCTTCGAGATGAGATATCATCATAGCTTTTTTTTCATCTTTACTTGGCTGAGGAGGAATCTCCTCTCCACGCCAGGCCGCCAGAGCTTCTCTGAATATCCACGGATTGCCAAGGGCACCGCGTCCTATCATCACCAGATCACAGCCGGTTTCATCCATCATGGATATGGCTGCTTTCCCGTCGGTAACGTCGCCGTTCCCTATTACGGGAATATCCACGGCTCTTTTAACTGACGCAATCATGGACCAGTCTGCCTTCCCGCTGTAGTACTGCTCACGGGTTCTGGCATGAACAGCTATGGCTGATGCTCCCGCCGCAGAAATGGCATGAGCAACTTCTACAACATTGATGCTGTCTTTATCCCATCCTGTTCTTATCTTGGCCGTCACCGGTTTGTCGGTGTTTTTAACTACAGCAGCAACTATATCGTAAATGAGATCAGGGTTTTTAAGAAGGGCAGAACCTTCTCCGTTTTTTACTATCTTGGGAACCGGACATCCGAAATTTATATCTATAAGTTTTCCGGGCATAGATGATATTTCTCTTGCCGCATATGCCATCACCTCAGGCTCATGGCCGAAAATCTGGTAACCCACAGGCTGCTCGTCCCGGTATGTGTACAAAAGCTTTCCGGTGTTGCGGTCTCCATACCACATTCCCTTGCAGCTTACCATCTCCGTATATGTCAGCGCTGCACCCTGTCTGTGACAAAGCCTGCGCATCGGAGCATCTGTAATACCTGCCAGAGGTGCAAGCAAAAAAGGATTATCCAGTTTTAAGCTGCCTATTCGCAATTCTTTCATGATAATCCTTTTCCTTTCTTTTATTTTGATGCCGTCTCAAGCCTCTGCAGAGCCAATGCAATGGTCAGCCCCGGTATCACGCGGTTGCCTGTAATATCTGCACCCAAAACTTCGTTAATCTTCTTGAGTCTGTACTGTACTGTGTTAGTATGTATTCCCATGAATTCAGCCGTCTTCCCGCTGTTCATACCTGCATCCAGCACAAAGGTCTCCAGAGTCTCAAGGAGTTGTCTTGTTTTATTGTCTCCTTCCTTGCGGAATCCTGCCAGCAGCTCGGTGAAGTTCTTTTTGATGTATCCGCCCTGTACCTGAATGCTCATGCAGTTGCTGACAAGGGCAAGCTCATATTTGGTGAATACTCTCTTGTAAGGGAATATATGACCCACAAATGCCCAGGTCTCGTTTATGAGATGGAATCCGTCTCCGGCTCCCTCTATTCCATCCACTCCTGTCACGTGGAAAATTCTGCCTTGCTTGTCCTCTTTCAGTTCATCAAAAAGCCTGATGCAGACGTTCTTTTCACCTGTTTCTTCGCCCTCAGGAGTTTCTCCCTTGAGTATCACTCCATAGGTTTCGTTGTCTTCATAAACCTTTATTGTCTTAAGAAGGTTTTTCTCTTCGTATCTGTCAATGGTGCTGCCGCATTGACGGCTGTTCAGATCTCTGGCGTAGAATACTGATATAATATCCTGAGGTTTCACTCCTACTTCGTCCTTGAGGGAATATGCAAGGCTCTTGTTTCCTCTTACGAGAGCTTTCACGAATTCCGTCCTGGCATCCCTTTCAGGAGTGAATTTCCACATGCCCATGGCAAGTTCAATTATTTCTGCCAGCTTTGTTATCTCACCTGAGGAATAATTGTCCTCATTGTCAACAATAAGAAGATAGTACTTCTCGTTGCGTATGCTGGCTGTGCCCCAATAAGTAAGTACGCCGTCTATATCCACAAGGCTGTAAACACTGCCCAGATTAAGAGCCACTTCCCGTCCTTTTCTTATGGCCGTGTCAATGGTTGTCTTATGCCTTGTCTCAACCGTAAGCACCGGATTAAACTCTTCGCTGAGAAGAACCACCTGAAACTCGTTGCTTATGGCAGCTTCTCTGAGAGCCTGCTGAAAACTGCTGTGTTTCTCGAAGTTGAGAAGGTGAAATATGGTGTTATTTATAAGGCTGTTTTTGAAATTGTTGCCGTAAAGCAGGTTTTCCATGACCTCGGCAATCACATCCGAATAGTCGATATCTCTGCCGTTTACAAGTATGACAAGCGGCAGACCTGCTTCTTCGGCGGCATCTATGACCTCTTTATAGTTATGATTATCGGCTGCTGCCTCACGCTGGAAAACTACAAGACCTGCAATTCCCCCTCGTGCCAGGGCTTTTACCGTATCACACTGTTCATCAGTATCATTTCTCATGGCAGAAAAGGCTGTCAGAATCAGTTCTTCACGTCTTGCGCTATATTTTGCCGCCTCCGCTGCGCTTCCGGCATCCATTACCGATATGTTTTTTATACGGTTGTCCAGGTTCTTCTCACCTGCCACCACCACGCTCTGTCTGAATACATCCAGCTGCAGGCAGTCTCTAACTGTCACTTTCATCTTTATTCACTTCCTCATGGGCCTCTTCTTCCGCAGGCTTTTCCTCATGAGCCTCTTCTTCTGCAATATCCTCATCCATATAATCGGTGTCGTACTTCTCAAGTTCCGCTTTCAGGCGCTCATCCTCCTCGCGGCGAAGTCTCTCATTTTCTGCAGCTTCCTCATCATCTCTTGCCTTTCTGACTTCACTGTCGATTCTCACTTTTTCAGCAAGCTCCTCGGCAGTAACCTTTCCGGTAAAGAGGTCTTCGAACTGCTCACCATCTATGGTCTCTACCAGCAGCAGAGCCTCTGCCACTCTGGTGAGAATATCCATATTGTCTTTGAGGAGTCTTTCTGCCTCCGCATAGGCCTCTTCTATTATTCTCTTAACTTCCTCGTCGATTTCTCTTGCCACCTGGTCAGAGTAATTCTTATGAGTGGTAAAATCATTTCCAAGGAACACTTCTTCTGAGTTGCTGTAATTTACGGTTCCTATTCTGTCACTGAATCCGTATTTCGTAACCATATCGCGAGCGATTTCGGTAGCTCTCATTATATCATTGCTTGCTCCGGTGCTGATATCGTCCAGAGTCAGAGCCTCTGCCACACGTCCGCCCAGAAGGTGAACTATGGCATTTCTCATGCCGTTTCTTGTCTCATAGCTTCTATCTTCCTTCGGTAGCGTCATGGTGAATCCGCCGGCTCTGCCTCTTGGAATGATAGTAACCTGATGAACAGGGTCGCTGTCAGGTATACATCTTGCAACCACTGCATGACCTGCCTCGTGATAAGCAGTAAGCTTTCTTTCTTTTGGACTTACTACTCTGCTCTTCTTTTCAGGTCCTGCAATAACCTTGGTTATAGCTTCTTCTATTTCTTCCATTCTGATGTATCGTCCGTTTCTTCGAGCGGTAATCAGTGCAGCTTCGTTAAGGAGATTTTCTATATCAGCAGGCGTGAATCCCGGCGTTCTACGTGCCAGCACACCCGGTGTCACGTCATCGGCAAGAGGTTTATTTTTGCTGTGAATTTTGAAAATTTCTTCTCTGCCTTTTATGTCAGGTACGCCTATGACGATCTGTCTGTCAAATCTGCCCGGTCTCAGCAGGGCAGGGTCAAGAATGTCAGGTCTGTTGGTTGCCGCAAGAATTATAATTCCTGAGTTTTCGGCAAATCCATCCATCTCCACCAGAAGCTGATTGAGAGTCTGCTCTCTCTCATCATGGCCTCCGCCTATTCCGGCGCCTCTCTTACGTCCCACAGCATCTATTTCGTCAATAAACACTATGCACGGAGAATTTTTCTTGGCCTGATCAAAGAGATCTCTTACACGTGAGGCTCCCACACCTACGAACATTTCAACAAAGTCAGATCCACTTATGGTAAAGAACGGTACTCCTGCTTCACCTGCGGCTGCCTTTGAAACATAGGTCTTTCCTGTTCCCGGAGGACCCACCAGCAGAATTCCCTTAGGTATCCTTGCTCCCAGTTCCTTGTATTTTCTCGGATACTTGAGGAAGTCCACAACCTCCTCCAGTTCCTGCTTTTCTTCGTCCAGACCTGCAACATCGGCAAAAGTGACCTTCTTTTCGCCGCCTTTAACCATCTTGGCTCTGGATTTGGCAAACTGAAAAGCCTTTCCGTTGCCTCCCTGATTCATCATGAAGTAAATCAGGAAAATTATCGCTCCTGCCGCAAACAGTGTCGGCAGCAGACTTAAAATCACCGAACCCGTATTGTTTGGCGCATCACTTTCATACTTGAGCTTGCCCTCCTGCATCTGAGGGAACAGATACTGCTCGTTAAGTATGCTCAGTTCTACCACAGAGTTCACATAAGTGTATACCACTTTTGTCTCGCTGAGCTTTCCGGTGAGTTTTGTATCGGTGACATTTATCTCTTTTATCTCTTCGTCCTCAAGGTATTGCACAAACTGTGACAGAGGTACTTCCTTGACCTCCACCTTTTCGCTGTCCATACCCTTATAGGCTGTTGCTACTCCTAATACAACAAAGAAAAGTATCACATATACAGCAATATTTTTCGCGAACCTTTTCACATTCTTCCCCTTTCACATGTTTGTTTCATTTTACAAATTATTCTAAATATTTTATCATAACAATCACAATTTTTCAAGGACTATTATGTTTCCGCCCGGTGTATCAGAAACCTTGTAATCCGCAGAAAAGCGCCCCTTTTTACGGAGTCTTTCGCTTCTGAAATGTTCCGAAGGCAGTACCCAGAGTATCTCATTGCCTCTGGCCAGCAGCAATATGGCATCTCTCAGGTGCCGAGGCACTTTTTCATCCACCAGCATATCCTGTATGCTTTTGGTTCCTTTCCCTATGTTTATGCGGTCTCCCTTCCGGCGGCTTCTTATACAAAGCTGTCCGGCCTCAACCCCGCAAAAAGCACCGTATATCTTTGAGCTGCCTTCTGCCGCAGTGCGGTATTCATCAAACTCGGCCTCTGCCATAGTACGGATGTGCCATTTTACGCCATCTTCACGGTCAGAAATTCCTTCTGTATGTTCTGCCGATGGTGGTCCCAGAAACTCCAGTTTCTCGTATCTTCTCCTGACGCTGAACCTGTCCGAAAGTTCTGCAGATGCCGATGGAGTGTCTGAAAAGAGCACCGAATCTATCATCTCAGCGTGGGCATATGTCAGATTTCTGTTCATTCCCACCTTGCCCAGAGCCATAATATAAACTCTGAATCTGACGGCCTTGTGAAGATTTTTTAAATAAGTACAGGAAAGAAGATTTCTGTCGCCGCAGCAGGCATGGCAGTAAGCTTCGGCAGCTTCTGTCTTTATAAAGTCTCTGTCGGCTGATGCCGCTTTCCCGAGTCTGTTTATGGTTTCGGTTATGTTTTCGTTAAAATTTTCCCGCAGGTAAGGTATCAGAAGATTACGTATTTTGTTTCTGGTATATATGTTTTCGCTGTTGGTCTTGTCTATTCTCGGATAAAGTTCCCTTTCCTGACAATATCTTTCTATTTCTGTGCGGTCAGCGTCCAGAAGAGGTCTGACTATGGCATAGCCATTTTCGTCATATCGTTTATATGCGATTCCTGCCAGGCCGTCAGTTCCGCTTCCCCGCAAGATTCTGAACAGAATAGTCTCGCACTGATCATTGGCATTATGCGCAAGGGCTATGGCGATTTTTTCTTTTGCCACGCCTGTTTTTTCGATTTCGGATGCCATTTCTCCAAAAGCCTTGTACCTGATGTTTCTGCCGGCTTCTTCCGAAGTGATTCCTTGTTCTCTGGCAACGGCTCCGCAGTCAGCTGTTATGACACGGCAAGGTACATTTCTCTGCCGGCACATGTCCTGTACATATTGCTGGTCTTCTTCTGCAGCTTTGGGCCTCAGTTTATGATTTATATGAACACAGTAAAGCTTCCAGTTTTTTTCCTGACTCAGCCTGCATAGCACATCAAAAAGGCACACCGAATCAGGGCCTCCCGAGAGTCCCACAACAATGTGCATATTATCTTCAAGCAGCTTATTTTTCTTTATTGTCTGCAGTATCCTGTTCTTCATATTGTCCATGTTCCATCCCCGGTTTTGTGCCTCGCGCCGGCTGCATTGGCATGACCGGTCCGCAATCTAAAACTAATATACTTTTTATTTTATCATTGCCACAACCACTGTCAAATCATCTGTTTCACGGTTTCCGTATTTCCTGCATGCTGCAGAAGCAATGGCTTCAGCCATGGTTTTAGGCCCCATTCCGACTACTCCCTTGAGAAGAAATTCCTCCAGCCACAGAGCTCCCAGGTCCTGTCGGTCGGCTTCTGTCACTCCATCCGAAAGCATTATCACCGTATCTCCCGCCTTGAGCCTGACGGAAATGCATGTTGCACTGAGTGAGGGTATAATACCCACAGGCAGCGCCGGCTGCTGTATCCTTTTTATCTTTCCGCATCGGATTATGAAGGAGGTTGCTGCTCCCATCTTATAAAACTTTGCAACGCCTGTCTGTTTATCTATGACAGTCAGGTCTACGGTTGCAAAATCTTCTCTGCCGCCGTTCAGTTCAAGCATATATCTATTTACTGTTTTTATGGCTCTTGAAGGCGCTGTTCCGTTCTTAAGCAGTTCTTTGAGCCTGAAAGTCACCATACGGCTTTCGTCTGCAGCCTTTGCTCCTTTTCCCATGCCGTCGGACAGTATGAACGCCAGGCTGCCATCAGGCAGACCGCATGACAGGGCGGTATCGCCGCCGGCTTCTGCAGCGGCTATCATTACGCGACCGCGACTTATTTTGTCTATTTTGTTTATTGTTTTTGCTGTGCTCTTGGCAGCTGCTTTTACATTACTCATGTGCTGATTTTAGCACATGAAAATTTCGAAATTTGTCAAAATGTGCTTCGATACCTGTTAAAATATATTTCCTCACGGACATGTAAAAATTTCTACATCTGCCAGGGTAAAATTTCTTACTCCACTGCATGTAAAAAATTTTGCATGCCTGGAAATCAATACATCAGGCAATATATCAGGCAAGAATTCCGAAAAAGTGCATGGCATTTTTCAGTGTCCGTTCTGCTGCCTCTTCGTATGTTATGCCCTTTATTGCAGCTATTCTCCTTATGGTGTGTTCCACATATATGGGCTTGTTAGGTTTGCCCCTGAAAGGAACAGGAGTCAGATAAGGGGAGTCCGTTTCTGCAAGCAGGTACTCCATCGGAATTGCAGCCACCACTTCCGGAGTCTTCTTATTATTTTTGTATGTTACCGGTCCGGCAACGGACAGCGTGGCCCCCAGTTTAACGTACTGCTGTCCCAGCTCGCGGCTGCCGCTGAAGCAGTGGAGAAGCACGCGGGCGTCCTTTTCAGGGACTCCGCCGGGTCCTGTGCGCATGGGGAACATGCTGCAGCGTTCCTTGCTGAAAGCGCCTTCTTCTTTCAATATGTCCATAGTTATCTGATCTGCTTCGCGGGAATGGATCACTATGGGCATGGCAAGTTCGTTGGCCAGTTGTACCTGGCGGCGGAACCAGTATATCTGAGATTCCCGGTCAGAGTGATCATAATAAAAGTCCAGACCTATTTCTCCTATTGCTGCTACCTTTTCTCTCTGCGCCAGCATCCGCAGCTTGGCTATGACGCCTTCATCCATGGAACCGGCGTCGTGGGGATGAACCCCCACGGCAGCGTAGCACCAGTCGAGCCGCTGCGCATGCTCCGCCGCCATGACCGAGCTGGGCAGGTCAAAACCGATATCGCAGACATAGGATAAATCAGAAGCCTCGATTTCAGTTATCAAGGCTTCACGTTCTTCATCAGTATAGGTCTCATTATTTAAATGTGCATGAGAATCAAATAACATCAGCTTACTACCTCTCCGTCAGGTGCACAGGTTGTAACAATCTCGCAGCGCTTGCCGTTTTCAGCAAAGAGAAGCATTCCCTTTGATTCCATTCCCCGCAGCTGACGAGGCTTCAGATTTGCAACAACAATAACCTTCTGTCCCACCATTTCTTCAGGCTTGAAATCCTCGGCAACACCGCTTATCACCTGCCGCAGCTCTGTTCCCATCTTTACCTGGAACACCAGCAGTTTGTCGGCTTTCGGGTGCTTTTCGGCCTTTACTATTGTTCCTACACGGAAATCAATTTTATCAAAATCATCGTATGTGATTTCAGGCTTCAGTTCCAGAGGAATGTTTTCAGGTTCTTTCTTTCCGCCTAAGGCCGAGAGTTCTTCCAGCTCTTTTTCAATATCCAGTCTCGGGAATATCGGATTACCCTTCTTCACCTGTTCACCCTCCATGGTGTCAAATACAAAGGCATCCTCCCATACAGGCTCTGCATACCACAGACCCATCTGCTTTCTTATCTCCTTGGAAGTTGTGTGCATAAACGGATAAATCAGCACGGATATGATGCGGATAGCCTCTGCCAGGTTGTGCATAACAGTATCCAGTTCCGCCTTTTTTGACTCATCCTTTGCCAGAACCCAAGGAGCCTTTTCATCAATGTACTTGTTGGCTCTTCTTACGAGAATCCATATTTCTTCAAGAGCCATGTTAAATGCGAACTTGTCCATCTGCGTTTCAACCTTGGAAGCTGCCCCAAGAGCAACGGCCTTCAGTTCCTCGTCAATGGCATCGCTGGTGGACGCTGCCGGAACAACGCCTCCGCAATATTTTTCTATCATGGAAACGGTTCTGGAAACCAGATTTCCAAGGTCGTTTGCCAAGTCGTAGTTCATGCGCTTAAGCATAACCTCATTGGTAAACACACCATCCTGTCCGAAGGTGTATTCTCTGAGAAGGAAGTACTTTAGAGCATCAATGCCGTATCTTTCAATGAGTATTACAGGATCCACCACGTCATTGCCTTTAGCTGCCTTGGACTTGGATACCTTTTCTCCGCCCAGAAGAAGCCATCCGTGTCCCAGCACCTGTTTCGGCAGAGGAAGGCCCGCGCTCATGAGCATTGCAGGCCATATGATGGAATGGAACCTTACGATTTCCTTTCCCACAAGGTGAACGTCTGCCGGCCAGTATTTATCGTAGAGCTCCGGCTCATCAGGATAACCCAGTGCTGTGATATAGTTTGTCAGCGCATCAAGCCATACATAGATTACATGCTTCTCATCAATCGGAACCGGAATTCCCCAGTCAAAGGTGGATCTGGAAATACACAGATCATCCAGACCCTGCTTGATAAAGGAAGTCATCTCGTTTCTCCTGCTTTCAGGCTGCAGGAAGTCCGGATTTGTCTCAAAGAGTTCCAGGAGCTTGTCTGCATATTTGGAAAGCTTAAAGAAATATGCTTCTTCCTTGGCTGCCTGTACAGGTCTGCCGCAGTCAGGGCAGCATCCGTTCACCAGCTGGCTTTCTGTCCAGAAAGACTCGCATGGTGTGCAGTATAGCCCTTCGTATTCCCCTTTATATATGTCTCCGTTTTCGTACATCTTCATAAAAATTTTCTGTACTCTCTTTATATGACGGGGCTCGGTGGTTCTTATAAAATCGTCATAGGAAATCTCCATGGTCTTCCAGAGTTTTTTGATGCCATCAACCACCTCATCAACATATTCCTGAGGGGTAACACCTTTGGCTTCCGCAAGAGTTTCTATTTTCTGTCCGTGTTCATCTGTTCCTGTAAGGAAGTGAACATCGTATCCACACAATCTCTTGAACCTTGCCATGGCATCAGCCATAACCGTGCAGTAAGTGTGCCCTATATGCAGGTTTGAGCTGGGATAATATATAGGTGTGGTAATATAATAAGTTCCTTTTTTTTCTGCCATTTTGACTTTCCTCTTTTCCTTTTTTCCTTATTTTTTTGAAGCTGTCAGCTTCGTCATGATCTTGTTTGTTGCTGCAACCAGCGTAACACCTGCAGCAATTCCCACTCCCAGAATCTTCAGGAGTGCACCTCCCACCTGCTTCATGTCAGGCGTAGGCTCTGTTCCTTTGTAAAATCCTGTTTTCATCTGTATGTTCTTCTTTCTACGTATTCTACAATAAGCTCTGCAGCCTCTTCTTCGGTTATATAGCTGCTGTTGATGGCCAGGTTATAGTTCTTGTATTCGCCCCACTTCTGGCATGTATGATAGTTGTAATAATTCTGTCTTGCCTTATCGTAGGTGGCAATGAGTTCTTTTACTCTGTCCGGATCGTCCCCGTATTTCTCCACGGCGCGATTTATTCTGTCCTCCATTTCGGCATGTATGAACACATTAGTTACGCCGGGCAAATCTTTGAGAACATAGTCGGCGCATCTGCCTACTATGACACCCTCACCGGTTTCTCCGATTTTCTGAATTACCTGAAACTGTGCAAGAAACAGTTTTTCGTTTACCGACAGAGAAGCTCCTCCTGTGCCGTCTCCGAAATTCATTGCTGATGCAAGGTTATAGGCAAAACTGTTCTTAGCCTGCAGCTCGGCGTTTTCTATCATCTCTCTGGAAAACCCGCTGTCGGCCACAGCTATGTCTATAATCTCCTTATCATAAAAAGGCACATCCAGCTTTTCGGCCAGAATTTTTCCGATTATTCTTCCGCCGCTTCCGTATTCCCGGCTGATGGTGATAAGCTTCTTCATAACTATTCCTCCTCGACAAATGTGTCATAAATAGCTCTTATGGCTTTTTCAAAATCTTTATTTTCCACTCCCACAATGATATTCATCTCGCTGGAGCCCTGATCGATCATGCGTATGTTAACTTTAGCTTCACCAAGAGCATTAAAAAGCTTTGCCGACACTCCCGGCCTGTATGTCATGCGGTGTCCTACCGTAGCTATCAGCGCTATATTTTCGAAAACATCTATGCTGTCAGGCTGGAGTCTCTGTCTGAAGGCTTCCAGGACCTCATCCAGCCTGTCACCCAGCGCCTTCTTTGACATTACAACAGATACCGTATCTATGCTGCTTGGCAGATGCTCAAAGTTTATGTCATAGTCATCCAGTATTCCCAGAATTCTTCTTACAAAACCTCTTTCACTGCTCATCATATTTTTGTAAAGAGCCACTACCGTAAAATCCTTGCTGCCGGCAATTCCTGTTATGATTCCGCCGCCGTTATCCGAATCCACCTGGCTCTCGGCGGTAATCATGGTGCCCGGATCCTCAGGATCATTGGTGTTTCTTATGTTTATAGGAACGTTGGCCATTCTTGCAGGATATATGGCATCCTCATGAAGCACGCTGGCTCCCATATAGGACAGTTCTCTGAGTTCTTTGTATGAAATGGTTTCAATTTGCTTCGGATTTTTTACGATTCGCGGATCTGCCATGAGAAAGCCTGACACATCCGTCCAGTTTTCATATACATCTGCATTGATGGCTCTTGCCACCAGCGCTCCTGTAATATCTGAACCTCCCCTGGAAAAGGTTTTTATCTTGCCGTCAGGAGTTGAACCGTAAAATCCCGGCAAAACCGCCCTTTCGTGCTTTGCCAGTTCTGCTTTCAGGGCTGCATCGGTTTCCTCAATGAGAATTTTCCCCTTGTAATCAAATTTTATCAGATTTGCCGTATCAACGAAATCGTATCCCAGAAATGCAGCAACAAGTATTGCATTAAGGTATTCACCTCTTGAGGCAATATAGTCCGCGCTTGGGTTCTGACGCAGGTTGTCTCTGATTTCCGCCATATGTCTGAGCAGATCAACATCTACTCCAAGATTTATTTCCACAGCCATGTATCTGTCTTCTACCACCTGGAAAATCTGGTCGTAAGGCAGATTATGCTCTATATGCGTTTTGCACAGATACAAAAGGTCTGTAATCTTATTGTCCCCTTCATATCTTTTACCCGGTGCCGATACCACAATGTACCGTCTGTCGGGATCCTGTTCTATGATCTGTTTTGTTTTAGTCAGCTGAATTCCGTCTGCAACTGAAGATCCACCGAACTTTGCTACTTTGATACCCATTTTAGGTGTTCCTTCCTCTCGAAAAAATCTTATGTAATCAAGTTTTAATTATATTACAAAACACAATCTTTTTCAATAACTTTGTCCTTTATAAACAAAAAATGGCCGGCTTCTGCCAACCATTTTGCTTTTTTAAAGTTCCTCCCTGCCGAAAATTCATTTCTGCATGGAAAATTTTCGTCAGGCTATGAGTTTTGCCCGTCTCAGAGCCATTACAATGATCGGAATCAGCAGAATATGTAAGATGATTCCCGGGACAGCCTGAAGAACAGCTCCGCCTATAAACAGCTGCCAGGTAAACTCGGTTCCGGTTACGCCGGAAATTATCAGCCTTGCGATTCCCCATACCACTCTTCCTGATATCATTGATATGATAAGTGACACATATATGTTCAATGTATTCTTTTTGAGTTTTTCGTACAGCAGCCCGGCCACCAGACCGTAGGTTAAAAGTTCAAAGGCCATGGAAACGCCTGCCGGCATTATCGGAGGCATTCCGAAAATAGCGTATCTCAGCAGCGGTGAGATAAATCCCACAGCCGCAGCCCATCTGTATCCGCATATGTAGGCACACAGCAGCACCGGTATATGCATAGGGCACAGCATATTGCCTAAGGTCTGTATCTGCCCTGTCAGGAACGGCAGCAGCATGGCCAGTGCAAGGCACAATGCCGCAAGTATAAGGTCTCTGGTGTTGTTTCTTGTATTTGTCATTTTTCCTCCTTGTAGGATCCGTCCGAAGCTTCTGCCCGGGACTTTCCAAAAAATAAAAGATACAGTTCTTCCCTTCTGGAAAGCCTGTACCTTCTGGTATCGTTGAATCAGCTTCTGCTGATTTCTCTAATCTTTTCGATGGCTTCTGCGATGAGCTCCGTTGTGCTCTTTCCGTCTGTGCCTATGACAATATTATTACATTTATTCACAGGAATCAATATCTTTTTTGCCTGGCTGCGACCTATGGCTACAGCCATTTTCGGTGTGATTTCTCCCAGCAGTGAGTCTGCTATGACAATGCCGATAGGTCCGACAATTATGTCTGCTCTTCCTGCACACACAACTACGGCATTTTCGCCGGTGGCCCCGTTATCGGCGCCTGCCTTGAGCATGCTGGCTGTCGCCATGGTATTGGTTCCCACAGCTGTTATTTCTGCGGAAGGGATAAGCTTTCTGACAGCTTCCACCATCTGTTTTCCAAGAAGTCCTCCCTGCCCGTCGATTATTAAAACGTTTTTCATTTTTTGTCTTCTTCTTTCTTGTCTTTTTTGTCGGAGGGTTTTCCGATCATGTGTCTTAGATCGTTGAGAACGGACTCTTCCAACGCTCTTCTGGCGGCCTTGATTTCGTAGCTGTCCTCCACTTCCACCACCTGAGTCATCCACACCAGCTTCTTATACCAGCTTTTTTCGATTTTTTCACGAAGAGCTCTGTTAAATTCAGGGACCATCTGGCTTGCCCTGATAAGGTATACCCTTACCACAAGCCCCGGGCTGAAATTTTTAACTTCAAATACGCCTTCGTGTTCCCCAAGCTTTTCCAGTGTGCTGCGCATGTCCCTTATTATCTCTTCACAGATTATCATAAGTCTTCCTCTGCTGCATATCAGATAAAAGGCTACTCCGAAAACCATGCTGACCATCAGAGCAGGCCCCTTTCCGAAAGGAATCTGAGTCCCTATATACATCAGGGCTGACGGTATAAACCAGAGCCATCTTATTTTTTCAAGTCTTGTACTGAGTCTTTCAGCTTTTCCCATTTCAACCTCTCTTTTCTTTCTAAATATTATATGCAAAAAACCATTTCGTTGCAATAAGAAATCCGGCATGTTATAATTATAAAAGTTATATCGCAAGACTAATTTGGGAGGTATGATTATGAACTTAACCAAGCCGTTAAATAAATATTTCGACCATACACTGCTCAAGGCTGATGCGGTTACAGAACAGATTGATACTCTCTGCCGTGAAGCCCTGGAATATGATTTTTATTCCGTATGTGTAAACTCATGTAATGTAGCTCAGTGCGCCGACAACCTCAGAGGTTCCGACGTCAAAATAGCTGCAGTTGTAGGCTTTCCTCTGGGAGCATGCACCACCGCCACCAAGGTTTTCGAAACCGAAGAGGCCTGTAAAGACGGCGCCAGGGAGATAGATATGGTAATCAATATAGGCGCCCTCAAGGAGGGCGGTGAGGACTATGTCTGCAAGGACATCAAAGCTGTAGTAACTGCAGCCGCCAAGTATGATGCTATCGTAAAGGTCATTATCGAGACCTGCCTTCTCTCTGATGAAGAAAAAGTTCTGGCCTGTGAGCTTTCAGAAGCTGCCGGAGCTGCCTTTGTGAAAACCTCTACCGGTTTTTCCGTGGGAGGCGCCTCTGTAGAAGATGTTGCTCTTATGAAAAGGACTGTAGGCGACAGGCTGCAGGTAAAAGCCAGCGGCGGTATCAGAGATTATGACACCGTAATGGCAATGATAGAAGCAGGAGCAGACAGAGTAGGGGCTTCCGCATCGGTAAAGATTATGGAAGACAGCAAATCGCGTAGGTAATTTACGGAGGTAATACATATATGTCAGACAGAACAATGAATCTGATCAGAGCAGCAGCCTGCGCTCTTATCTCGCTGTGCTGCTTCGCTATCAAAATAATAGGGGGTTCAGACTCCATGTTCCCATACGTCGGCGGCGGTCTCTGTGCCTTCCTGGCATTGGCTTATCTTAAGCATGCCTTTATCGACTGAATGCCGCAATCAATCACTTTAACAAGGCAGACTCATATGCTGCAGAATCTGAGTTTTCAGGTCTGCAGCTTTTTCAATGTTTCTGCATATTTTTTCTCATACGATGAGCATTGCCGTGCTCGACAAAAAGAGAGCATATTGCTCTCTTGCCGGTGCAATATGCTCTCTTCATCCACCATAACTTTTTACAGTCCTGCCTGCTCTCTCAGAGCTTCTGCCTTGTCGGTATGCTCCCATGGCAGGTCGATATCTGTTCTTCCGAAGTGTCCGTAAGCAGCAGTCTGTCTGTAAATAGGTCTTCTGAGATCCAGGTCGCGAATTATTGCTGCAGGTCTCAGGTCAAAGTTCTTTTCAACCAGCTGCGCAATCTTTTCGTCTTCAATTTTTCCCGTTCCGAAGGTGTCAACAAGGATGGATACAGGCTTGGCAACGCCTATGGCGTAAGCCAACTGAATCTCGCATTTATCTGCAAGACCTGCTGCCACGATGTTCTTTGCTGCATATCTTGCGGCGTAAGTGGCACTGCGGTCAACCTTTGTAGGGTCTTTTCCGGAGAAAGCTCCGCCGCCGTGGCGTGCATATCCGCCGTATGTATCTACGATAATTTTTCTGCCGGTAAGTCCTGAATCTCCATGAGGACCTCCGATAACGAATCTTCCGGTAGGGTTTACATAGTACTTTGTGTTCTCGTCCAGAAGTTCTGCCGGAATAATAGGCTTGATCACGTGCTCAATCAAATCGGCCTTTATTTTTTCCTGTGTTGCTTCAGGGTCGTGCTGAGTTGAAATAAGCACGGTATCTATTCGCTTTACCTTGTCTCCGTCATATTCAACAGTCACCTGAGTTTTTCCGTCAGGTCTTAAATATGTGAGTGTTCCGTTCTTTCTTACTTCCGTAAGTCTTCTTGCCAGTTTATGAGCCAGAGCTATAGGCATAGGCATAAGTTCCGGTGTCTCATTGCAGGCAAAGCCGAACATTATTCCCTGGTCGCCGGCGCCTATGGTGTCTATCTGATCGTTTAATGTTCCGTCTTTGTATTCAAGAGCCTTGTCAACGCCCATGGCGATGTCTCCTGACTGCTCGTCAATGGCAGAAAGGACTGCACAGGTGTTTCCGTCGAAGCCGTAATCACTTCTGTCATATCCTACGTCCAGTATGACCTGACGCACGATTTTAGGAATATCAACATAGCAGCTGGTGCTGATTTCTCCCATTACCATGGCATATCCGGTAGTGGTTGTTGTCTCTGCGGCAACTCTGCCGTAAGGATCCTTTTCAAAAATTGCATCCAGAATAGCATCGGAGATCTGGTCGCAAAGCTTGTCAGGATGGCCTTCAGTTACGGATTCTGATGTAAAAAATCTTTTCATTTGTGTTCTCCTCCCTTTTCTTTCTCAATCCTTATTCAAACTAAAAACCTCTCTTTCGGAAAGAGAGGTTAAAAAGCTTGATTCTCCTCATCTTTCAGAAATAAATTCTGTAGGATTTAGCACCTTTTATGCTTTAAGCACCTAGGTTGCCGGGCGTCTTCGGGCCTATTCCCTCAGCCACTCTCAATAAGGATTTTTAATATTCTTTTGGCAGCAAATCACTGCATATAATATTATATATCTTTTTATGCCGAAGTCAACTGTAAAGGCAATAATTTATTGTTTTTTTCCGTAAATAATGTATACTGTTTTATATAACTTTTATCCAGAGGTGCTATTTTGTCAGAAGAAAATACAAGAGCAAGATTTAAAGTCATAAACGGCGGCCTGTCCGAAAGCGCAGAAAGCAGCTGCAAAGAATTTGTCTCGGCCACCATTACCGATACCCGACTCATGGGTGTGGTAGGTATGTATGTGCACTGGAAACTCCCGGACAACTGCCATCTTACTCATCTTCATCAGTTTTTCTATTTTGATGCAGAAGAAACAGGCTTCGACACATACAGAAGTGTGCTGGGCTGTGGTGATGATTCCGAAACCGAAGAGATACTGGATATCGAGAATTACCTGCTTGGAGGTCTGGGCGGCCGCAAAATCAATATAACACAGCGTGAGGCCAGATACATGCTCCAGAGTTATGTTGCACTGAACCTGCGCAGCGATCTTCCTCTGCCCGGGGATACAAAAGAGTACGAGTTTATGCTTTCATCTCCCATCAGCCTCTCTGATCCCGAAAGCTATGTTTTGATGTGCAAGCAGTGCCCTATACTGGATTCTCCTTATCAGGTGATCAACTATTTTCTCATGAGATGCTTCGCCAGAGATTTTGGTGCCGCCAAGTTCCTCACCAAAGGCTATGTCAGAACCGATCTGTTCCCGGATCATAAAGGAGCAACTCTTCTCAGAAACGTTATAGAAGAAGCCCCGGACTCTGTCAGCGGAACCAACACAGATTACCGTGCCACCGGTGACGACAGGAATTTCGGTACTTTTGATACAGTCCGCTCATACATGTGTGAATCTCTCATCGAATACGGCGGCAAATATTTTCTTTTCATAACTCAGGTAAGCCTTGATCACCTCAGAGTTGTAAAATACGAAAAAATATCCACATTCAGGGTTTCGCCTGCAGAGGCATCTATGATGACCGCAAGATCCGAATTTATCACCGTTGTGGATATCATACCTTCTGCTCCCGAGTTTAAAAGAGGTTCCACGAAGCTTTCTTCAAAAGCCATGATCACGGACTATGACAGCGGAAAGCTCTTCATGATTTTTCAGCCTCACAACAATCACGTAAAAAGCTCCACATACCTGCTGAACGATGACGTCCTGGGAGTCTACTACCTTGTTGATGACAGCCAGCTTATTCTTTCATCATATCATCTTGAGGATATAAAGGCTCTGGAAGCAGACCTTGCATCATCTCCCATGGCTCCCTTTGTGGTGCCGGTATCCAAATATGAATTCAAGGATCCTGTTCTCTATGACTTCATCAACAGCATTTTTGATGACTTTGAGGACTTTGTCGCAGCAATCTCTCAAAATCCGGAGGATGATGAATAAATCTCTTCCCTCCGGATCAGAGATCAGAAAATGATAATTGCATTCCATCCTGCTTATTCTCAAATCTTCGCATATACTCCATCAGCTCTTTAGTGCAGCATTGTATTCCCGACTTTTCGCATTGCTGCCTGACAAGCCCCATCAGTTCTTTTTCTTCGGGTGCCGGAAGGTAATAAGAATTGCCGTAGGTTTTTATATATTTTTCTTTCATACCCGGAAAAAACTCGTCCAGTTTACTATAAAAGTACTGCCTGTCTCCGTCTCGGAGAGTCAGTCCCATGCCGAAAGTCACTATGCCGTATACGCCGGCTTTCCGGCACAGTTCCAGCAGCCCTGCTGTATTTTCTTTTGTATCGTTGATAAAGGGAAGGACGGGTGTTATCCACACTATGGCAGGTATTCCTGCTCCTTTCAGAATATTCAGCACTTCTGCCCTTCTGGCTGTGGTACATACACGCGGTTCAAGTACCCTGCAGAGCTCTTCATCATATGTAGTCATGGTCATCTGCACAACACACTTTGTTTTTCGGTTAATCCTTTCCAGCAGATCCAAGTCCCTGAGAATCATGTCTGATTTTGTCTGAATAGCAAGGCCGAAGCCATATTCATCAATCAGCTCCAGACAGCGCCTTGTTAAGCGCAGATTTTTTTCCAGATGCTGATAAGGATCACTCATGGCTCCGGTGCCTATCATGCACTTTTCACGCTTTCTTCGCAGTGCCTGCTCAAGAAGCTCCGGCGCGTTAATCTTTACTTCAACATCCTCAAATTCATGACTCATCCGGTAGCATGTGCTTCTTGCATCACAGTAAATGCATCCATGAGTGCATCCTCTGTATATGTTCATTCCGTTTCGTGGAGAAAGAATCCCCTTTGCTTTTACTTCATGCATACTACTGTCTCCGATTTACTCTGACTGGCTATAGCCTCTGTCATATTACGTCTTCCCCTGACGGGAATACAAAAAGGATATAACATCGCGCCATGGCTGCATCGTCCCCGGTAGTTAAATCTGCAGTCTAACTTTTGGGGTTCGATGCACCTCAGGCATCAGTCATATCCTTTCTTCATTGCTTCAGGATATAGGTCTATCTCTGAGAAGCGTTTATATCTCCTTCTTCCGTCGGCTCATTATCTTCTCCCGGCCGGCAATCCTCTGCAGTACATCCGCAGCAGGGGTCTGACTCACATGACTGCGGATCTGCGCCGCAGCCTGATTCGGGGCAACTGTCCTCGGCACAGAATTCCTCAGTGCTTTCTCCCTGGTCGAAGTCATCGCCATAAAACTTTTCGATCTTTTCCAGTCTTCTGTCTACGGAAACAGTCTTTCTGCATAATATTATGAACATCATCACCAGTTCATAGCCTACTCTGAGGGATACATTTCCCAGAACCAGAAGAAGTAGTGACGCAACGAAGGTCTTTGTTCCCAGGAACATAAAAATTATGCTTGCCACTGTCAGGACAGCTGCAGAAATAATGTACAGAAGTTTCAGTATATCTTCAGCATAAAATTTATTAAAATTCAAAAAGTTGTATATTTTCCCCGGGGTTCCTGTGTACTTTCCCTCGTTTTTCTTGTTCAGAAATGTAAAGTAAAGAACAACCCCCAAAATTATGGCTACCAGTATAGCTATTACCGCGCCTGCAATTCCGCTGTAGTTGTAGTAGTATGAGTACGGATAGTTCACCATTTTCTTTTCCCCTTTCAATATGAAAATTTTTATTTTCATATATTGTAACATTTTGTCGTTTTATGTCAACCGATGTTCGCAAATTTGCAAACACTTTTCAACATCTGCAAGTCCTTAAATTTTCAACGATTACGGCTTTTATCCACAGCGTTTCCCGAAATCGTATACAATTTTACTAACATTGCCCTGTGGATAACTACAATTACCTAAAAGCTGCATTTTTCAATATGTTGGACATTGTTTTGGATTTGTCAAGAGTAAGTTATCCACAGATTTTGTATGCTTTTTAATGACTTTATTTTGTTTTGTTCGCGCTGTCGGTTATCTGCTGCTTTTCGGGTTTTTCCAGGCATAAAATTTCATTTATTCCCTCCCATATGGAAGCTGCCATTTTTTCTTGATATTCAGCCGTTTTCAGCTTTTCTGCCTCTTCTCCGTTGGACAGGAAGCCACACTCGACCAGTATGGTAGGCACCTGCACATCCTCGAAAATAATAATATCACCCTTGGTCATGGCACTGCGCTCCCGACCGTCGGAGATGTTGTTTTCAAGGGCTTTCTGGACAGCTTTTGCAAATATCTCAGATGTTTGTTCGTCTGTTCGCCCTTTTGTTCGCAGCTGCTCCTTCTTCGGATAAAAAACCTGTGCTCCGTATACTGATGCATCTTCTCTGAAACTGTTAAGGTGAATGGATACTGCAAGAGCCGCTCCGCTTTGATCGATTATAGACTTGCGTGCCTTAAGATCTTCTCTCTTCATCCCTTTTATACTGTCTGCACCGTCAGACAGCATTTCGTCTTCCGTCCTTGTCATTATAACATCCACCGGGTATTCTTCCATCATTTTTTTCAGATATAGGGATATGGCCAGGTTAATATTCTTTTCATCTGTTCCGTCTGCCGCTGAAGCACCTCCGTCCATGCCTCCGTGCCCCGGATCTATAACAATGATAACTCTTTCATTGCCGGCTGACGCTTCACGGATCTTGATATCCTTTTGGCTGCCTGCGCTCAGGAATGCCATGCTGCATACTGTTGCACTCAGAATAAACATTAAACAGGCTGCTGCAGCCGTTACAGTTTTTTTTACGGGCATTTTTTCACCTCCGGCTATATGTATATGCATCTTTTTCCGGGCTTTGCACATCTTTGCATTACACCACGGTATGTGGTAGAATATTGAAAAGATTTACTTCATTGAGTAAGGAGACAGCATCAAAATGAAAACGAAAAGGCTTTTTAAAGAAGATGTATATATGAAGGAGGCAGCGGCGCAAATCACTTCTCTGACATCCCGTAAGGGCCGTATGGCAATAACTCTTGACCAGACGATTTTCTTCCCTGAGGGAGGCGGCCAGAGCTGTGACAGGGGAACCATATCAGGATTTAATGTGACAGATGTCTATGAATACGATAATGATATATATCATCTTGTGGACTGCCCGGAAAATGTTTTTTCTGCCGGTCAGAGAGTGGAACTGCACATCGACTGGGAGCATCGCTTTGATAACATGCAGAGGCACTGCGGGGAACATATTCTGAGCGGTATCTTTTACCGTGAATTCGGAGGTGTAAACAGAGGTTTCCATATGGGCGACAATTATATGACAATAGATATAAGCCTTGAGGAGGATCCGTCATTTACAGAAATCACATGGGAGATGGCCATGAAAGCCGAGATGGCCGCAAACCAGGTAATATGGCAGAATCTGCCGGTAATAACACGACATTTTGACAGCAAGTCACAAGCAGAGGGTCTTCCGCTTCGTAAAGCCCTCGCTATTGAGGAGGACATAACCATTGTGTGTGTAGGCTCCGTGGCTAATCCTTCAGACTGTGTAGCATGCTGCGGCACTCATCCCTCCACTGCCGGTCAGGTGGGTCTCATAAAAATATACAAGGTAGAAAGCAACAAGGGGATGTTCCGCATATACTTCGAGGCAGGAAAACGTGCCCTTGCAAAATACCGGCTGCAGCTTGATACGATGATACAGCTGGAAAACAGTCTGTCTGCAGGAGACGAGGATCTGATGAGCAAATACCGATCTCAGCAGGAAAAGAACCGTCAGGCGCGCACCCAGCTTTATCTCCTCAAAAAGGAGATAATAAATCGAGAGAGCGAAAGCCTCATCAATCAGATGTCCACAGATCCCGGCCGGATACCTGTAAGAGAATACAGTCTTCTGTCAGCCGATGATCTGGCTTCACTGGCCAGAGAGGTATCGGAAAATATTCCTAAGCTTCTGTTTCTGGTGCATAAACCAACCATGACAGTATTTCTCTGCTCCGACGGTCATATAGACTGCAGCAGCCTGGTCAAGGACAATGCTTCCATATACGGCGGCAAGGGCGGCGGCAGCAGAACTCTGGCACGAGCTATATTTTCAAAAGAGGAATATGTGCCTGTATTCATGGATCTCATAGAAAAGCATCTTCGCGGTATCAGTTAGCATGGTCAGATTCCGCGTAGAACGGCAGTGGTAATTTCAGAAAAATATATTTTTTCACTTGACAACGCTAAAGCGCTGACGTATAATCATTCCATAACGAAAACCGTTGAGGAAGAGTAAGTAAGTTTCACCTCTTTTTCCACAGAGAGCTGCAGACAGTGAGATTGCGGCGAAAAACATGAAACCGAATGGACTTCTGAGGGCAAGCAGAACAGAAAGCTTTACCTGCTTTCATAGTATGTGAGACGGAGCAGGACTCTCCGTAATCAAAAGTCAGCGTATGCCTGTACGCGTTGAGAGGGCGCTGAGCGCCAAGCCGGGTGGCACCGCAGGATTTCCATATCCTGTCCCAGCAGACAATTTCTGAGGGGACAGGTTTTTTTTCGTTTATCTGTCCTTTCAAATACAACATACAGGAGGTAATTAACATGACAAACGAAAAAATACCTTATAAGATTTACCTTAATGAATCCGAGATGCCAAAGGCATGGTACAACCTGCGGGCCGATATGAAAAACAAACCTGCCCCTCTTCTTAATCCTGCAACACATCAGCCGATGACTGCTGAAGAGCTTTCCGTTGTTTTCTGCAGTGAACTGGTTCAGCAGGAACTTGACAATCATACGAGAGATATCGAAATTCCAGAAGATATACGCAATTTTTACAAAATGTACCGTCCTTCTCCTCTGGTAAGAGCTTACTGCCTGGAAGAGAAACTGGGCACTCCTGCAAAGATTTATTATAAGTTTGAGGGAAACAACACCAGCGGAAGCCATAAACTTAACTCCGCTATAGCACAGGCATACTATGCCAAAAAACAAGGTCTTAAGGGAGTGACTACGGAAACCGGAGCAGGACAGTGGGGTACTGCACTCTCCATGGCATGCTCATACTTCGGTCTGGACTGCAAAGTCTACATGGTAAAATGCTCTTACGAGCAAAAGCCTTTCCGGCGCGAAGTAATGAGAACCTATGGTGCTTCCGTAACACCTTCCCCATCCACGGAAACAGAGGTGGGCAGAAAAATTCTTGCCGAGCATCCCGGAACAACCGGAAGCCTGGGCTGTGCCATATCAGAAGCTGTAGAAACAGCCGTGACAAATGAAGGATATCGCTATGTTCTGGGAAGTGTCCTTAATCAGGTTCTGCTTCATCAGTCTGTCATCGGTCTGGAGACCAAGGCTGCAATGGATAAATATAATATAAAACCTGATATCATCATAGGATCTGCCGGAGGCGGCTCCAACCTGGGAGGGCTTATCGCTCCTTTCATGGGAGAAAAACTCCGCGGAGATGCTGATTATCGCATAATTGCTGTCGAGCCTGCATCCTGTCCAAGCTTCACAAGAGGCGTTTATGCCTACGATTTCTGTGATACCGGAATGGTATGCCCTCTGGCAAAGATGTATACTTTGGGTAGTGACTTCATTCCTTCTGCCAACCATGCCGGTGGATTACGCTACCATGGCATGAGCTCCATACTGTCCCAGCTTTATGATGACGGTTTCATGGAGGCTGTCTCCGTAAAACAGACAGATGTATTCCAGGCTGCTGAAGAGTTTGCCAGAGTTGAAGGAATTCTCCCTGCACCTGAAAGCGCTCACGCCATTCGTGTGGCAATAGACGAGGCCATGAAATGCAAAGAGACAGGCGAAGAAAAGACAATCCTCTTCGGTCTGACCGGCACCGGCTACTTTGATATGGTCGCTTACGAAAAATTCCACGACGGACAAATGGATGATTATATCCCTACAGATGAAGAACTGGCCTCATATGCAGCCAAACTTCCTCAAATATGATAAAAAACACTATATCAAATATTGAGATGGATGATGAATCGTCCGTCTCAATATTTTTTGTGCTTTAGCGGCAAGAAAAGAACGCCTTAACGGTAATGTCCGTTAAGGCGTTCTCTTAGCTTATTACATATACATTTACTCTTCTTGCTCCCCAGGCATAGCACTGTCTCATGTCTTCCATATACAAATCAACGGTGTTACCCTTTATAGAACTGCCTACATCGTTGGCTATTGCATATCCGTAGCCCTCAATGTACAGAAGCGAACCCAGCGGTATCACATTTTTGTCTACTGCACATGTGCCGTAAGTGCACGGCAGGCCGTAGGCCCCTCTGGGACTTCCCGAGAAGTTATAGGAAACAGCTCTTACATTTGTAATAACACGACTATATTGCAAGCCTGAAGGCACTCCCATGGACATGTTCATTCCATAGGCTATAACTCTGTCCTGCTTTTCCTGAATGGTTTCGCTTTCAACCAGAGTTCGTGATTCTTCCTTGCCGTCTACATTTACTACATAATATGTCCGGAGTTCTTTCCCCGTTGCTCCCTCTTGAACAACCTCCGTTTTACCGATAGCCATGCTGTAATCTGCTGAATATACTACGCTGTAATCCGTAACAACTTCTTCTTTTACATATCCTTCCGTAACACGCTGAATCTGAAGCACATCTCCTGCATGAAGAACATGATCATTTTCCAGTGTCACTCTGTCTTTTTCGTCTACTTTTATGCCCAGCTCATCCAGAAGTTCCCCGACTGTCTTCGGCAGTGTCTTTACAACCTTTTCCTCGCCATCTGCAATAACCGGTATATCCACCGCTTTCTGTATGTTTATGACCATTTCGTCAGAAATTCCGTCATAAAGCTGTGCATCAATAACATCTTGTCCGTATACGTAATCAATGTCGTGGTTTTCAATAAAGCTGTCTACTCTTGTACATGTTGTCTCATATTCCGTCGTAGTGATTCTGACGGAATCATCAATCTTTACAATTACCGTTTTAGGTGTGGCAAATCCCACTACTACCAGTCCGACAGCTAATGTGCAAACCGAAACCATAATGGTTCTGGAGATTCTCGGATGAGTTTCCCTGAAGCTTCTGGCTGTGCTGCGGTGGCTGGATGTTTTTTCATCCAGAAGGTGCATCTTTTCCTTGCACCAGTCAAAGAACCTCTCCAGGAGAACCTCCGCTTTATCTTTTGGTTTATCTACCATAAGCCCTCCTATTTTTTGTGACTTGTTAATTTTACCACATATGCGGTGAAAAGTCAAAGGAAATGGCTATTTTTCAATGGTTACAAGGCTTAAGGACGTTGTTTTTTGTAGTTTTTGTGAAGGTTATGCGAAAACCTGTCAATATTTGCCTAATGGGCTACAAGCCAAGCAGCGGCAGCTTATTGAGGATTATGGAAAAAATGACCATTCCAAATAATGCAAAGGGATATGTGGCTCCGTATCCGGCACCCGGATCGTCACTTCCTGCTGCTTCTGTAGCCGCTCCAAGTCCGGGTGTTGATGTCATGCCCCCGCATATGGCTCCTGAAAGCATTATCCAGTTAAGTCTGAAGACATATCTTCCCACAAGAAAACCGACCATAACAGATATTGTTCCGACAATCAGGCTTACGGCCACCAGAAGAATTCCCGAACCCATGAGCGCATACACTGCTCCGTAGCCATAATTCAGGCCTACTATGGCAAGGAAAAAAGCCAGAGCCAGCTCTCGAACGGCACTGAGAACCGCAGGGTCCATTCGGAAGGATACCGGACCTATCTTCCCTATGTATCCCAGAATCAAGGCTCCTATCAGAACACCTCCGGTGGACTCCAGACTTACATATCCCAAAGGTCCCATATATATCTTTACTGAGCCAAGTATATATCCCGCCAGACACACTATGGCAAAAGAAACTATATTAAACTTTGTGGTCTCTATCTCTTTTCTTTTTCCGATTCTTTCAGACGCTTTCATTTCTTCACGATACTTTTGTTTCTCGTCTTCAATGTCAAATCCGAATATCAGATTAAGGAAATTGACCGCAAGTATGACAATAAGAACTCCGAAAGGATACCCGACAGCTGAGCCGATACCCACCTGAGCCGTTGCTTCATTTACATAGTCCCTTTTCATTTCTTCTGTCAAGGTTTCTGTGTTTTCCACAGTAAGATCACTGTATTTATCATTTAACTTCAATACATCTATTATGGCTTTTTTCTCACCGGTGCTCTCATTTTCGTAGGCTTCGGCCAGTTCTTCCGCATGGGAGCCCGCCGTTTCCAGCGCTGAAGCCAGCCCCGGAGAACTGGTCAGTGCTCCGGTATATACACCCGTCACAGCATATGAGTTTGTGTCGCTGCAGAAGGCTGTGCAGGCATATGTTGCTGCTGCTCCGGTAAAAGTTATCAGCAATCCCAGGACAATAAATTTAGGACCATATTTTCTTACCACTGTGCCCAGATCTTTTGCTGCCAGCAGCCCTACCGCTGCTACAAATATTATAAGTGCGGTGGTAAAAAAGTATGAATTGACAACCTTTCCCCCGTTGGTTTCGATTATCTGTATGGCTGCCCTCATGCCTGCCGCCTGGGTATCTCCCTGTGCGTATATCTTCTGAGCCAGTCTGTAAGCTGCCCAGCCTATGGCAAGACCCGTAAACAAAGCGCCGGAGGTCCCGAAGCTGAACTTTCCCAGCTTTATCTTTCCCAGCAGAAGTCCCGTTACTATGGCTGCCAACATGAGCACATATGGATTAAGAGCAAGGCTCACTATGTCAAACTTAAAAAATGTCATTTCTCCTCTGTCCTTTAGCTTGATTTTCTGAATGCTTACTAATACTTTATATCACTTCATTGCTTCTTTTGCAAGCCATCTGTCTCACATCACAGCTATCTCCTTTATGCACCGACACAAAAAGAGCTCCCCGGCAGGAGAGCTCTTTTGACTTCGAGAAAATATATTATTCTTCTTCCATTGCCTTCATGTTAGGATCAAAGTGAAGTTCGCAGCCTGTTGCAGCCTGAATGTCTTCCTTAGTGTAGTCAGGATGTAATTCAGTTACCCAGATTCCGTCTTCTCTTACTTCCATAACGCCCATCTCAGTGATAATCAGGTCAACGCACTTCTCAGCTGTCAGCGGCAGTGTGCATTTCTTCAGAATCTTATGTGCACCCTTCTGAGTGTGCATCATAGTGATTATAACCTTTCTTGCACCTGTTACCAGGTCCATGGCTCCGCCCATTCCTGCAACTTTCTTGCCCGGAACAATCCAGTTTGCCAGATCTCCGTTTTCAGCAACTTCCATAGCGCCCAGAACTGTAGCTGCTACATGTCCGCCTCTTACGAGACCGAAAGATTCTGCTGTGTCGAAGTATTTAACTCTTGGAAGAGCTGTTACATAAACACCGCCGGAGTTGATGATATCAACATCAACATTGGAAGCATCTGCAACTGCATCGATTCCGGCAAAGCCGTTTTCTGAATGCAGAGTTACCATAATATCTTCAGGGATATAATCTGCAACCATGGTAGGAAGACCTATACCCAGGTTTGCAAAATCCCCGTCTTTAAATTCTTTTGCGCATCTCTTTGCGATTCTTGCTTTTAAATCTGCCATGGCTTTTCTCCTTCCACAATAGCATCTACCAGTACGCCTGCAACTGCGAAGATATCCGGATCGATTTCTCCGATTTCAACAATCTTTTCAGGAGCGATGATAGTCTTGTCAGCAGCACCTGCCATTACATAGTTGAAGTTCTTTGTTGCTTTTGCGCAGTAGTAGTTACCGAATTTGTCAGCTACTGACGGTCTGATGAAAGAGTAGTCAGCTCTCAGAGGCATTTCCAGCAGGTACTTCTTTCCTTCAATCTCAACGACCTTTTTCTTTCTTCCCAGTTCGTCAAGTTCTGTTTCCATTGGAGTACCAACGCCGGTAGGAGTCAGAACACCGCCCAGTCCATAAGCGGCAGCTCTGATTTTTTCAGCCAGAGTTCCTTGAGGAACCAGCGTATATCTTAAAGTACCTTCAGCAAACTGTTCGTTGAGCTTAGGATTTACTCCCAAGTGTGAAGCGATGATATGGTCTACCATGTGATGCTCTAAAAGCTTTCCAACGCCTCTTGCAGTTTTAGCTGCGAATTCGCCGGCAGGCTGACCCGCGTCAAGTCCGCCGTCATTAGCGATAACTGTAAGGTGCTTTACGCCCTTTCTTACTAATGCGTCCATTAAGACTTCAGGGGAACCTGTTGCCAGGAAGCCGCCGACCATGATGGTCATACCGTCTTTTACGCCTGCAACCGCTTCGTCAGCAGTCATAATTTTGTTAATCATGTTTCTTCACCTTTCTATTGTTTTATATATCAGTCAATAATAAACTAATCCATTTGCGGCTTCATGTCAATATGACTGACGGTTTTTTCACAGATTTCCTTTACTAACGATCTGCGATGTTCGGCTTCTTCTGCCAGCCTCTCTTCTCTACTTCCTGCATGATGTATGACATTACGTGCTCTGCATACTTGCCGGGACCGAAGCCTGCATCATAGCCGAGTTCCTGAGCCAGCTCATGAGATATTCTAGGGCCGCCGCAGGTAAGAATAATTTTGTCACGAAGACCTTCTGCTTCAACCAGCTCTATCATTTTGGTAAGCTGCTTGATGTGAATGTCTTTCTGAGTTACTGTCTGTGATACAAGAATTGCATCGGCATTGACTTCCTTTGCCTTGGCGATAAGCTGCTCGCAAGGAACCTGGGAGCCCATGTTGTAAGGAACGACATTCTTGAATCTCTCAAGGCCGAAGTGACCGTGGAAACCCTTCATCTGGATGATTGCATCTATACCTACGGTATGAGCATCAGATTCGATGGAAGCTCCCACAACTACGATATCTCTGCCGATATGTTCGCCGATCCATTCTCCGCATTCAACTCTGTCCATAACAGTACCTTCAACTTTAGGTACCTTAATGGCGGTGTAATCTATAGTTGCCTGTGCTGTTCCGTAAACATTGAAAAAAGTATATCCTTTGGTAAGTTCGCAGTAGTAGCATACATTTGGCTCATCCAGACCCAGTTTTCTTGCGTACTGCTTTGCACATTCTTCGGCTTCCTCACCGTAAGGAATCGGAAGCGTAAATGAAAGCTGAACTTTACCGTCGTTTAAGGCGTCGCCGTAAGGCTTGACGCAGGTTAAATCCACCTGAGTGGTTGCTGTCTTAGTTTCTGCCATTATTCTGCACCTCCCTATTCATGATCCAAGAACAATTCAATGAATGGATTGAAGTAGTTTTCACCCTTTGTGCAAACACCTTCAAGTCCGTGTCCGCCGTCGAACGGACGCTTTACACCGCCGAATATACCTTTTTCGATGGTGGAGAAGAGTCCTTCCTTTTCAACTTCTGCAAGAAGTTCATCAGCCTTGCCCAGAACTTCCTGAGCACGCTTCTGGATTATTCCGTCTTTCTTGAACTCAACTTCATCTCCGATATGTCTGCAGTTGTTGAAGATATATCTTGCATTTTCAATTGAAAGATATCTGTCCTGCATAAGAGGAGTATGAATAGCTTCTGTCAGCATTCCTGTCAGAAGGATTGACTGGTGAGTCCATACAGTTACCAGATTGAACAGCGCATCCTGGATATGTCCTCTGAAGATGTTTCCTGTCATGAACTTTGTAGGAGGCATATATTTCAATCTTGCCTTAGGGAAGATCTCTCTTGCCATCTGTGCCTGTGACAGTTCAAGAAGGAATCCGTCCTCTGTTGAAGGATCCATTTCGAAGGCGTGTCCCAGACCCATCTGTTCTTCAGGAATGTTTGCAAGAACAGCAAACTGTTCGTTTATAAACTGAGAAGCTGTTACTGTATGCGCAGCCTCGATTGCATCGTCTGTGGTGAGATAGTTATCTTCGCCGGAGTTGAAGATGATTCCGCAGTATCCTATGATAACACGGCTCATATACTGGTCTACCAGTGTTCTCTGCATGTTGATATCTCTGAAAAGGATGCCGTATATAGCGTCATTAAGCATTACATCCAGTCTTTCCAGGGCACCCATTGCAGCGATTTCAGGCATACACATTCCTGATGAGTAGTTGCACAGTCTGATGTATCTGCCAACTTCTTCTCCCACTTCGTCAAGAGCTTTTCTCATGATTCTGAAGTTTTCCTGTGTTGCATATGTACCGCCGAAGCCTTCTGTTGTAGGACCGTAAGGTACATAGTCCAGCAGTGACTGGGCTGTTGTTCTAATTACAGCTATGACATCTGCACCCTGTCTTGCAGCAGCCTGTGCCTGAATTACGTCTTCGTAGATGTTACCTGTAGCAACGATAACATAGACATACGGTTCCGGTCCTTCTCCGATTGTTTCGAGATATTCCTTTCTTTTTGCCTTCTGCATGTCTATTCTCTCGAAGGTCTTCTTGATTGCAGGCTTGAGAGCTTCTGCGGCCTCTTCCTGAGAGCAGGTAGGCAGCTTGGTGATATCCAGCTTTCCTACCGCCATTTCCTGAGCAATTTCCTGAGGTTCCTTACCTGTCTGAACTATGGCATTTCCCATCCAGTAAGCTGCTCCTGTAGGCAGGGCTCCTGCTTCTTTGATCTGATCCACCACCACATTTGGAAGGGGTGTGTCAACGTCGTCCACTCCATCAACGCCTAAAAGTCTTACGATGGTTCTTTCTGTAGAAACCGTCGTATGGCGTTCGATGAACTCCTGCATGTCATGAGCGATATTTGCTGCATGCTGGCGGGCGCTGTCAACAACTTTCGGATCGAGGTTTAATTTGCTTTTCATCCTTTTTCTCCTTATCTGATATATTTTTTCGCTCCGTCTATAATCGCCTTGTCGATTCCTAACATTGCGGCTATGCTCAGAGCATCCTTGGGTACTTGTGCTTCGTTATCTACTCTGCACAGACGATAGTCCATGTATTTCGATATTATATTTATCCTGTCACGACGGTTCGCGTGCTGTATCTCGCTGTTCAGCAATGTAAAGTTGCAGTCTGCCAGTCCTCTGACCTGCATGTTTACAATGCCTTCACGCTCGGTTACAGACTCAAAATGTGTCGTAATCAGGGAAATATACGGTTTTTCAATTAAATAATCCACCAGACTCTTGGTGAGCGCAGTTCCTTCCGTCGGGTTGGTGCCGGAGGCAATCTCGTCTATAAGTATCAGGCTTCTTTCCTGGCCTCTGTCAAGAATTTCCTTCAGTTCCTCCATTTCCGAGCCGAAGCTGGAAAGACCTCTTTCCACAGACTGAGAATCGCCTATGAGGATTTGCATGTAGTTGGACAGCCCCACCTTCGCTTTCTTTGCCGGAACAAAGAAGCCATACTGTGCAAGAATAGGAATCTGTCCTGCCAGTTTGAGGGAAATGGTCTTACCTCCCATGTTTGCGCCTGTTATCAGTGTTACACCGTCTTTAAGCGCCAGGGATACCGGGCAATACTTTTTCCCTTTGGACTTTATTATGTCTTCCACCTGAAGGTTTCTGCCGTCTTCAAATTCTATAATATGTTCATGGACGATTTCTGGTTTCACCAGATCATGTTTGATTGAATAAATGGCCCTTGAAAGAGCCAGATCCAGCGCTCCGATTTTTTCACAATTTTCCATCAGGACCTGTGACTTTTCCGCTATGGCTGCAGACAGCCTGCTTCTTACCCTTTCCTCTTCGATTTCGATATCCGCATTGATTTTTTCTGATTCGCTGACATAATCGTAAACTTTTTCGGTAGGTTTAAGTTTCATGGTTACGCCCATGTAGTCCTGATCCACAATCTCAAGTTCTTCCAATTGTGTGATCTTTTCGAAATCAGGATGCGATTTCGCCACCACTATGTCAAATTTCGGAGTAAGCGCCACACCTTTTTCTCGCCGCAGTCTTTCGCGTGCTTCTTTTTGTTCTTTCCTTATGAGAAACTCATATTCACGTCTTCTGGTGCGATATTCTTCTAAAACCGGGCTGAACTCATTATATATGTAGAAAGTGTTCATTCGGTCCTGCCGCGGATCCAGGATATCCAGAAGATCCTCCGTATCTTCAAGAAAATACTCCTGTGGCACGGTATCCACAACCGCCGAAATATCATCAGGTTCGCAGGAACTTCTGTCGGCGGTCTCTTCCTCAGGAATCTCCTGTTCCTTTTTTTCATTATATTCAGAAACACAGTGGCAGCCCTTGTAATCACCCTCTTGGTGCTCTATGGTAAGTTTCCGCAACTGCCTCATCTGGAGAAGAAGTGACTTGACCTCAAAGAGTTCCACATTGGACAGAGTTGTGCTTCCGCTTCTCTGAAGGGTCAGGGACGGATCTTTCATTTCCATGAAGACCTCCTGTATTTTGTCCGTCAGAGTGCGATTCTGCTTCACAAAAGCAATCATCTGCTCTACTCTTTCCAGTTCTTCCTTCAGCTCTTCTTCTTCCCCCGGGTAATAGGGGCGTATTTCCTTTAGCTGTTTTTTGCCGAAAGGAGTGTTTAAGTCCAGATTAAACATTACATAATCAAGACCTGTCTCCCTTCTCGTTTTGATATTGGCAAGTCTTCTATTTTTGCCTTGCTTCATAACTTCTTTCCTTACATTCTTACGTCTATGATAGGTATGTCCGGAATGGCCTCCTTCATGGTTTCCAAAAGGAATCTGTTGTCGAAGGTGTATCCGGCAGGCGCCCACGGGTTTACCGTTATGGCAGCGATTTCGATATTTTTGAGTACTTTTACTCTCAATCCTTTTTTGCGGAAGATTCCCCAATCCATGACATTTATGAATATCTTGGTAGGATCCTTGAGCACTATCTGAACCTGCTTGAGGTTCTTGAGGCTTATATCCGAAATTACGCTGTTTGTAAAAGCGCCCGGTATGTATATATATCTTGTATCCTCGTCAATGGCTCCGTTGATTTCTCTGGCTGCTCCCAGTCCTGTCAGCAGATCCAGTTTTTTTACCTCTCCCTTGTCATTTACGAGCATAACCTTGTCTTCAAAAATATTCTTTTCTATTGCATTTCTGGCAGTGCCTTCCTCCAGCTGCGGGAGTCTGTAAAGATTAACAATATGTGCGGTTTCCTCCACCACTTTGTTCATCTTTCTTGAAAGCACAGCGCCTGTAGATAATATGATGGCATCTGAGGTGTCCGGAGATGCGATGGTCTTTCTGTCAATAGCTCCGTCTATGAGAACAAGCTGACATCCCAGCTCCAGCATGTCGCGGCACAGAAGCTTCTGCTCCGCATTGATTACCGGTCCGGCTATCTGAACATATCCGGCCTCTTTTACCCTACAGATGAACAGCGGCCCGATGGCCGTAGAGTATCTGGTTCTTTGTATCACTTCCAGACCTGCATCTGCCATGTCATAAAGAAGTGCCGGCACAGCTACCAGCATATCTTCCTCCAGAAATACACGCGGTTTTTCTGTTCCGGTAACCAGATCCTGAGTTTCGCCGTCACGGCCTGTTGAAGTAATTCCCAAAACTATTCCTTCGTCTATGGCCTCCTCTATGAGGTAGTTTAGAGCCGTGGTTTTTCCGGCATTCTTGGCCATTCCCACGATAGAGAGAGTTTTGTATTTAGTTGATAATTCGTGTAATAACCCCATTATGCTATAGTTCCTTTAACGGTTCCTGCAGGGAGATGAAAAATCTCCCTGCAGGCTTGTTTTGCGTTATTCCGAAAGAATTAGTGTTTGTTTCTTTCGTGTCTTGCCAGGTTGCTTGGTTCCATGTACTTGATTTCAGGACCTTCGCCCAGAGCAGAAACGCCCTGATACTTGTAAGTCTTCTTACCTGTGCAGTAATCGCATGTGCAAGGAAGATCAGGCAGTGAAGGTTCTGTGTAAGTAGTGATAACGCCTTCGTAGTTTCTCAGGATTACCTTGTGAGGAGTCTGAGATATTACATACTGAGGCATTACAGGAGTCTTTCCGCCGCCGCCAGGAGCGTCAACTACGAATGTAGGAACGGCATAACCTGAAGTATGTCCTCTTAAACCTTCCATGATTTCGATACCCTTTGATACAGGTGTTCTGAAGTGTTCGATACCCATTGAAAGGTCGCAGATGTAGATGTAGTAAGGTCTGATTCTGTTCTTAACCAGAACGTGCATCAGGTCTCTCATGATATGTTTGCAGTCGTTAACGCCTCTTAAGAGTACGGACTGGTTTCCGAGAGGGATACCTGCGTCAGCAAGTTTTCTAACTGCTTCCATAGCTGTAGGAGTCATTTCCTTAGGGTGGTTGAAGTGAGTGTTCAGCCAGATCGGATGATACTTCTTCAGCATGTTAACCAGGTCGTCAGTAATTCTCATTGGCATTACAACCGGAGTTCTTGAACCAAGTCTTACGATTTCAACATGGTCAATCTTTCTCAGCTCGCTGATGATGTATTCAAGAGTTTCATCTTCAACGCAGAGGCAGTCACCGCCGGAAAGCAGTACGTCTCTAACCTGAGGAGTCTTTCTGATATATTCGATACATGCATCGATATCTTCTCTTGATCTTGCACCGTCAGTTTCACCTGCAAGTCTTCTTCTTGTGCAATGTCTGCAGTACATTGAGCACTGGTCAGTGATTAAGAAGAGAACTCTGTCAGGATATCTGTGAGTTAATCCAGGGGCAGGGGAGTCAGCATCTTCGTGCAGAGGGTCCAGATCGTCAGCTTCTGATCTGTGCATTTCTGCCAGTGTAGGAACAGCCTGCATTCTTACCGGATCTCTCGGATCATCAGGATCCATCAGGGAAGCATAGTAAGGAGTGATGCCTACTCTGAAGCCGCCCATAACCTTCTCGATATCAGCTTTTTCCTGCTCTGTCAGGTTAACAACCTGAGCGATTTCTTCTACAGTTGACAGTCTGTTTTCAACCTGCCAATGCCAGTCGTTCCACTGTTCATCTGTTACGTCTTTGAACAGAGGAATGTCTTTCCAATTTCTAACAGCCATATTAAATCTCCTTTTATTGGTTGAAATCTGAAATGTAATTATGCGTACATTTCTTCAAATAACTTTCTCAGGCCTTCATGTTCTCTCAGGCACTGCAGAGTGATTGCCGCATGGCCCTTGGTGTATCCGTTACCAACAATCATGTTAACGTCCTTACCAACACCTTCTGCACCAAGAGCAGCCTTAGTGAAGCTTGTAGCCATTGAGAAGAAGTAAACTGTTCCGTCATCCTTACATGCAAGGATTGAAGCCATTTCAGTGTTTTCGATGTTTACGCAGTTGATAACTACGTCGAATAATTCTCCATCGGTTAATTCCATGGCCTTGTTGTACATTCCTACTGCATCTGTAGCATCCATGTGGAAGTATTCGTCAGCCAGGTCAAGAGCTCTTGCTCTGTCTTCTGATTTCTGTGAACCTGCAGCACATACTACCAGACCGGTAACGCCTGCTCTCTTCTTTGCTTCGTATAAGCAGAGAAGTCCGGACTTTCCGCCGCCGCCGATAACCAGGATCTTCTGTCCTGACTGGCATAACTTAGCAGCCTGTGCAGGAGCTCCTGCTACATCCAGTGCTGATAATGCAAGTCCTTCCGGCATATCATCAGGAATGATTCCGTAGATACCGCTCTGGAATAAGATTGCCTGTCCCTTGATGTCAACCTGGTCGATTGAAGGTCTCATTTCAAGGATTTCATCAATTCTCAGTGGAGTCAGTGACAGGGATACTAATGTAGCAATCTTGTCGCCAACCTTTAAGTCGCCTACGTATGCAGGTCCGATTTCCTTAACTGTTCCAAGAAGCATTCCGCCGGAACCTGTCCAAGGATTTTTGTGCTTGCCAGCTTTTGCTACGATGTCCAGCATGGTCTTCTTAACTTTTTCCTGATCTTCAGGTGAGTTTTCGATGTCTGCAGGCTTCTTGCCGTCGCAGGATCTTCTTACGATTTCTGTGAATGAAGCTGAGTCAACGTTGAGAGTCTTAACATCGATCAGTACTTCGTTGTCATAGATTTCCATGGTGTTATCAATAACATCTGCTGGCTGTGGTAAAACTCCCTTTGGGGAGATTACTCTGTAAGTACCGTATGGGTCTGGTGCATGTTTCATTTTTAAGTTCCTCCTAGAAAAATGTTTTTTATAATTTTACGCCGGAAGTTTTGCTGCAATAACTTTTCTTTTCGCAAACCGCCACGCGTAAGTTACCATGTTAATTATATATCAAAATACCCTCTTTTGCTATACCGATGATACATTTTTGAAATGAATACATAATACAAAATGTCTATGCATATAACTGTGCAAAAAGATTTCTTATTCTTTCATCCTCTCTGAGGATCTGCAATGCAACATTGGCATGTCCCTTTGTGTATCCGTTTCCGATGAGCATCTGAACGTCTTTTCCTACTCCTTCAGCTCCCAGCGCTGCTTTTGTGAAGCTTGTGGCCATAGAGAAGAAATAAACAAGTCCGTTATCTTTGCAGGCCATAATTGATGCCATTTCGGTATTAGGAATGTTTACTACATTTATAACCACATCAGCCATCTTGCCGTCGGTCATTTCGTAGATTTCCTCGTACATAGCCATTGTGTCAGTAGCATTTACTACGGCATATTCATCTGCCACGCTGACAGACATAGCTCTGTTGATTGATTTTTTAAATCCGTCGACGCAGATTACCGTTCCGTTTATGCCTACCTGTTTCTTTGCCTGCCAGCAGCAAAGGATTCCCGACTTTCCGCCGCCGCCCAGAACGACTACCGTATCTCCCGGTTTGCAGATTTTGGCAGTCTGCGCAGGCGCTCCTGCAACATCAAGAACCGAAAGAGCCAATGTCTGCGGAATGTCCTTAGGCAGTTTTGCATAAATTCCGCTCTGGAAAAGAATAGCCTTTCCTTTGATGTCCACCTGGTCTATATCAGGTCTGATTTCCGTAATCTCATCTATTCTCAGCGGTGTCAGCGACAGCGATACCAATGTGGCAATTTTGTCCCCCTTCTTGAGATCCCCCTCATAGTTAGGTCCAACCTGTGCCACTTTTCCGATAAGCATTCCACCGGAACCTGTCCATGGATTCTTGTGCTTGCCGGTCTTTTCGACTATATCCATAATAATTTTCTTGATTTCTTCTATGTCTCCGCCGGCTCTTTTTTCAATTTCCGTAAATGAAGCCGAGTCGATGTTTAAAGTATGTACATCTATAAGAACCTCGTTGTCGAAAATCTCCATATTATTGTCCACTATGTCTGCAGGCTGTGGAAGTACGCCCTTTGGTTCTATTACTCTGTGAGTTCCGTAAATATCCCCTTTTCTGAATTCCATGTTTCTTCTTTTTTGTCTCCTTTTCTTACAATATTATGCCAGATTTATAAAAAGCAATTTCTATGCCAACACGATGCCATTCCCTGCGCCCCCATCTACATGCCCTGTTTCATGCCCCTTGCGTCATTTTTCATTTTTTTCTGTTACGTGGAAACCGGCGCATTTTTGAACCGTTTCCGTTTCATACAAAAACTGCGCGAACCTTAATCGGTTCGAGCAGTTTTTCCTATAATCCGTATTTCTTTTTCTTTCTCACCAGCTGTGTCTGACTTATTCCCACGGCTTTTGCCGCCTTTCTGGTGGAACCGTATTTTTCACATGCATACTTGATGAGGCCCCTTTCGTACTCATCTACCGCCGCCGTAAGATTTATCTCCTGCTCCTGCTTTTCTTCAGGCTCTCCGCCGATTCTCATATCAAATGCCTCAGCGTGATTCTCTCGCATTACATCCATGAGAGTGATGTCCTCACCTTTGGCAGCTATCATAAGCCTCTGAACCGTATTTTCCAGTTCTCTTATATTGCCCGGCCACTGCTGCCGCTTCAGATATTCCATAGCGCTGTCATCTATACCTCGCTTCAGTCCGAACTTTTTTCCGTATTTTGCAAGAAAATGATTCACCAGAACCGGTATATCCTCCGGTCGTTCCGCCAGACTGGGTATTCTGATAGGCACAACATTCAATCTGTAATACAGATCTCGCCTGAATGTTCCCTCTTCAACGCATTCTTCAAGATTCTTATTAGTGGCTGAAATAATGCGCACATTAGTCTTTACGGGCACTGTGCCGCCTACCCTGTAAAATTCGCCATCCTGTATCACCCTCAGGAGTTTGGCCTGCATCTCAAGAGGTAGTTCACCTATTTCGTCCAGGAACATGACGCCATTATTTGCCAGCTCAAAGTATCCCTTTTTTCCTCCTGCATTGGCTCCGGTGAAGGCACCTTTTTCATATCCGAAGAATTCAGACTCTATGAGGTTAGGCGATATGGCTCCGCAGTTTATCTTAACAAAGGGCTGCATTTTTCTGTCACTGTTTTTCTGTATTATATTGGCAGCCTTTTCTTTACCTACGCCGGTATCTCCGAATATGATAACATTGCAGTCATATTTTGACACCTTTGTCATATCATCAAGAACTTTCCACATGGCCTTGCTCCTGCATACGAAATCTTCCACAAGAGTCTTTTCAAGCATGGGTCTTCTGTAAGGGTTTTCTTCATCGTCTTCGGGCTCCTGACGGCCGGACTCAATGAACTTGGCATCCACCAGATAAGGCGCCATATCCCTTACCACTTCAACGTCAAAATCATCATAGCCTTCCAGGTACCCTTCCGCACCGCGCACATCAAGGCTTTTGGATATGGACTCCGTAATATACAAAGCGATATTAAGATTGTTTATAAGATTTGCGAAAAGAACCGTACCTCCCGGTTTGGTTGCCAGTATGTTTATAGTCTCGGCGCCCGGAATTTCAGCGCAGTTTATGGATAAATCAAAAAAGGATTCCGCATTTAGTTTCTTTAGGCATTCAATAGGTTTAAGAATGTCAAGAAAATTCACTTCATTAAAGACTTTTGAAATGAGGCTGTCTATTCCGCGGCCTGCCAGTCTGGTATTGGTTCTTTTGTCCAGGAGACAGGTTATTTCGCTGCCTTCCGGCGCAGTCTTTCTTATGACATAGCCGTAAAGCAGGTTGGTAAGCATGCTGTTGCCTACCACCAGAAATCTCTTTTTTGCCCCCACCAGACTGCGCAGTCTGAACAGGGTTCCTGACTGGTCAAAAGCAAACATCAGCATATCAAGGGGAAGATCTTCCGGTGCTTTTACAACCGGAATCATGCTGTGAACTATAACATATCCCTTTGCCTCAACCTGGTTAAAGGCTCTGTTTATCGAAGTTATTTCCTCTATATACATAGGGAGAGATGCCGCAGACGCATTGCATATGACAAGGTCGCCTTCTTTCAGTCCCTGCACGTTGTCATATCCGCTTCCTATCTCTTCTACCGTCCCCATTACCAGGCCTCCCGTATCAGTCACCGGATTGTGGAGCTTTCCGCGGCGTATTACCATATCTATGATATTCTGTTTTATTTTTTTCTCGTCATCGTTGGATTCCGTGCAAATCTGCTTGAAACCGGTTCCTTCAAGGTGTATTCTTTTTATGGAAACCCTGAGTTCATCGGGATATATATTGCGGCCGTTGTCAAGCTTCCATGCCGATGTAGGCAGCACATTCTTCGGTTCCAGCACTCGCTTTATACCATATGTCATTGTCATTTTATGTTCACTCCTTATACGCGTGAACCTAAATCGGTTCGTTTTCTTGGCAATTTCAATGATAACTCATTGGCACGCATTTTGCAATATATTATTTCATGAATTCAAACCAACCGTTGGTTTTACATTTTTTCGAAAAAAGGAGAAAGAGAAATGGAAGAAAAAATCACTTCAACCCTGAGATTAAGAATGTCAGCTAAGGATGCTCATTATGGCGGAAATTTAGTAGACGGAGCACATATGGTTCACCTTTTCGGAGACGTTGCTACTGAACTGTTAATCAAGTTTGACGGAGACGAAGGTCTGTTCTGCGCATATGACAACGTAGAATTCTTAGCTCCTACATATGCAGGCGACTATATTGAAGCTTACGGTGAAATCACCAGCGTAGGCAACACTTCCAGAAAGATGAAGTTCGAAGCAAGAAAAGTTGTACAGGCAAGACCTGACATCAGCGCTTCCGCTGCAGACTTCCTTGAAGAACCTATCATCGTTGCAAGAGCAACAGGAACTTGCGTAACTCCGAAGGAATGCAAGAGAAAATAATCTGCGTACAAGGTAATTACTAATACATCTTTAAAATAATTGCGGGACCACCCTTACCATGGCCCCGCAATTATTTTTTATATCGGTTTTTTCATCTTTACCGTTGCGTCATCAGCAGTTCTTAAGATATTGCACTTCTTCCGGTGTAAGTTTGCGGTAGTGTCCTTCTTTAAGGTGCCCCAGCCTGACTTCTCCTATGGCGATGCGTGTCAGGCTCTGCACCGGATTACCCACCGCTGCAAACATCTTCCGTACCTGACGGTTTTTGCCCTCATGAATTGAAATTTCCACAAGGGTGGAATTTTTTCCTTCCTTGATGATTGAGACTCTGGCTCTGGAAGTCACAAACCCACCTATGTCAACGCCGTTTCTCAGTTTTGCCAGCTTTTCTCTTGAAAGAATTCCCTTAACCAGGGCTCTGTATGTTTTGTCAAGTTCATGTCTGGGATGAGTGACTCTGTAAGTCAGGTCGCCGTCATTTGTCATTATCAGCGCGCCTGTAGTATTGTAATCCAGCCTTCCCACCGGAAACAGCCGCGCATCCACGTCTTTTACCAGTTCATTTACCGTCATTCTCTCTTTATCGTCTTTCACTGATGTGATAACTCCCAGAGGTTTGTTCAGCAGAAGATAGACAGGCTTCTGCATCCCCTCTACAGGTCTGCCGTTAACCTCAACCACATCTTCATCTTTTACATCATATCCCGGTTCCTTCATTACCGCGCCGTTTACTTTTATGTTGCCGCTTCTGATAAGGTCATCCGCTTTGCGCCTGCTGGCTATTCCCGCCTGTGAAAGATATTTGTTTATTCTCATTTTCTCCCTCTTTGCTGCTCTTTTATGTGGTTATTTTATCACAGCAGTCTATTGATTGTAAACATCAAGGAGCCCTTCCGCCTCCACGTTTTTTCTTATAAGTGCCACATCGGTGGTGTAAAGCCCTCTGTCTTTCATTCTTTGGAAATACTCTCCTCCTGCAAAGGTGAATCTTCTGTCAAGACAGTTCTCCTCTTCCATAACTTTTAAAGAAAATTCCATGATATCCCCCACGGCCAGGCTGCCGGGCAGCCGGAGCATGGATTTTCCTTCTGCGTACATTACAGAATTATATCCTGCAAGAGACCCTGTAGTTATTGCCTCCGTATGACCCACAAAGAATCCCGATTTCTCGCCGGCCAGGAAAAGGTTTTCCAGTCCCTGAGCTTTCATGTACCCGTCTCTGATTCCAACTGACATATACCTTACGGAATTACCTTTGCCGCCTGCGTACGGATCGGCAAACCTTGCATTTTTAAACTCTTCAATCTCTCTTAATTCTTCAAGATTAAAATACGGTGTCATGAGCTTTGCGTGACCCGTATCTATAACAACGAGATTCTCAGCAAAGGCATCCAGCGCATATTGTCTGCATACCTTTCTGGCAAGTTTTTCTCTGTTGACCATTTCGAGCGGCAGAGGTATCACCGCCACTCCGTCCTTTTCCAGTTTTTTCCTCAGTTTTTTTGAAAGGCTTTTCTTTTCCAATTTGCACGATCCGCTGAAGGCGCCACGGCCTCCGTCCTGCCTGACCGCCATCAGATCATCAAGACCGGCTCTTTCTGTTATGCTCACCCTTGGTCCGAAGGATGGGCACCTGAGCACACACATGGAACATCCGTTGCCGTATCTCATGCAGTTACCCATAGGACCTGCCGAGCCTGTTGCATCAATAAATGCATCCGCTTCCAGTTTTTCACCTTCATGGGTAACCAGTGCCTTTATGCGACCCTCTCCTTCCTTGATCACATCTGTTATTCTTGTCATCATCCTCAGCTTTATCCCCAGCTTTTTAAGATATCTGTGAACCTCAGGTTCAGTCAAGGTAACATCATAGAAGCTTGCATGGCTGTGGCCGGGGAAATCCACATTCTTGTGAACTGCCAATTTGTCGGTAATATGGAAAAGTTCCCCGGCACCCAGATTTATATTTTCCTCGGCCGCCGTAAAACGCCCGTTGTTCCTCATTATGCCTCCCACATTTCCGAGACCCAGAAGCAGATCTGTCTTCTCTGCCAGAGTCACATCCGCTCCTCTTTTGGCTGCCCTTACAGCAGCTGCTGCTCCGGCCCAGCCGCCTCCGGCTATTAAAATTCTGGTCATAAACGCACCTCCCTTTTAATTCTATGCGCTTTGGCGGTACTATATTTTCTGCTTTACTTTTTTATTTTACTAGTGTATACTTTACTTTTTTATTTTACTAGTGTATAAATGTACTATAAGTATATTTAGGAGGAATTATCCAATGAAAAAAGTCAGCATTTTACTTTTAGCTTTATGCCTCATTTTCATGACTGCATGCGGTACAGCTTCACCTACAGACGCTCTCAAAGCTGACCTTGAAAACGCAAAATCAAGTCCTGATGAGATCATAGGACAACTGGGAGAAGACGGTTTTGGAGAAGAAGCTACCCAGGCGCTTGTGGACAAGGTTCTGGAATTTGATTACCAGCTTGGTGAAGAAAAAATTGACGGAGACAAGGCTACCGTTGAAACGACCATCACAACATATCCGTTCGGTGAAATCTTCACCGGTATCGTAGCTGATTTTATCACTCAGGCTTTTGCCAATCCGGACATGACCGATGATGACGCGTCAGCTCTCCTTGATCAACTTCTGATGGACGCTCTGGACAAGGCCGATAAAACCTACTCCAAAACCATAACCATAGAACTGTCTCAGGAAGACGGAGAGTGGGTGGTTCAGGAAAGTGACGAAATGTCCAACGCCCTTACCGGAGGTATGCTTGATTTTGCCGCTGCAGCATCAGGCAGCAAATAATATTTCAGACTAAAAACTTAAACTGTCGCCTGCAGGCAGGGAAGCTTCCCAAATCTGCTGCAAGACGACAGTTTTTCTTTTATGCCAAATGCCGGAGTGAAACCGGCTGTAAACAAAAACAGATTTTTGCAGAGAACTCCGGCTCTCTGTTTTTTAATTACAGGTGCGGTTTCTTTCGATCAGGCTGTATAATGGCAGTGTGTCAGCCCATACGCATATGACGGAAACACTATAAAATTTTTAAAATCACATGAAGTATATACTTTTTGATATTTATAAAGAAAATTGTTTACTTTTCCAAAAAAGTCCTTCTCTTGCCTCTTATGAGCAAAAGAGGTTTTTTGTGCTTATATGACACTGCATTTGCAAGCTCTCACTGTAGTTCCGTCATTATCAGTATGCGAACATGCGCCGCATATTCCTTCGCCGCAGCACATGTTGGCATGGTTGGGAAATATAATCTGCCTCATGGGTATCTGCGCCTCCTCTGAAATCCTCTGTACAAAATACGGTGAGGTCATAAACATCATATTAGGGCGTTCTGTCGAGCAATTGAGACAATACTCATAGTCTTTCCTTATTTTACGCCCCACAGCTTCAACATCATTCTGCAGACTGACCTTTTCAAAATCCATTCCTCCAAAAAAGTCAAATACAAATTTCTCCGGCAGTTTCCGGCTGTCAAGGTAAAAAGCTGCCATATTATTCCCTATCTGGCTCCTGATATTTATCAAAGGAATTGATGCTATTCCTTTGGCAACTATCACCGAAAGCTTTTCAGGTACATATATTTCACCATTGACAATTCCGCTGAAATATGGTCCGCGCAACTGCCACAGGCTGCCTGCGCTGCATCGCTTCATCAGTCTCATGGTCTTTGGTCCCGTAATGTTTACAGCCACCGCAATGGTGCTTTCTTCCGCAGCGCTTACACACTCCATAACCGACAGCGGAACCGTCCATCCATCTTCGCCTGCTATGACAAACGCTCCTGCTTTCCGGCATTTAAGAGCAAACCCCCGAGGCACATGAATTTTCACCACAGCCAGTTCTTCTGAATAATTTTTCCTCTCACGGACACGGAAAATTCTGTGCTCCAAAGGGTAAATACAATTTCTGTTCCTCTGCATATATTCGGTATACGGACACACTCCCTGCCAGGTAACCGAACAGTCGCATATTCCCTTGCGGGACATGCTGCATGTATAGCATTGCCCTGCCTCCATCAGAATGCAGGGACATCTCTCGCTGCCTCTGTCTTGGCATACATATCTCATGAGCTTGCCTCCCTTGCAAATCCGTAATCCAGAAGCTTGTAAGCATCGCTGAACCAGTCAGGTGCTCTCAGCACAACCGCGATAAGTTCTCTGCCATCTCTTTTAGCTGACGCTGCCAGCGTGCGCCCCGAATCTTCCGTAAAACCGATTTTTATTCCTGTCGCACCATCATACTCAAATATGGTCTTATTTTTGTTCCTGAATATCCGTCCGCTGTCAGGGCTTTTCCATTGACCGGAAGATACAATTATACGAAACTTCTCTGTTTTCAGCGCCTCCCGCGATATTGCAGACAGGTCTCTGGCAGTGGTGTAATGTTCTGAGTTGAACAATCCGCTGGGGTTGACAAAATTTGTTGAGGTGCAGCCTAACTCTTTTGCTTTTTCGTTCATGCGCTCAACGAAACGCTCCATAGTACCACCGCAGCAAATGGCCACTGCATTGGCTGCATCATTTCCTGACTGAAGCATCATGGCATACATAAGTTCTCTGAGAGTGACTTTCTCTCCTTCCCTCAGATATGCAGATGAGCCTTCTTCTCCTGCCGCAGCAGCCGGTATCAGCACGCAGCTGTCAAGATCGGCGCCTATCTCATCCATTATCTCAAAAGCAGTCAGTGCTGTCATGATTTTCGTAGTGCTGGCAGGGTACAGTTTCTTATCTGCATTCTTTTCGTATATGACGCTTCCGTCTCCGGCTTCTATCAATATGGCTCCTTCGGCTGAAATATCAGGAGCCCGCAAAATCTCCTCCGAAGCCTCTGTTTCCCTTACGGAGGCTCTGAGATGCGGTCCTGTATATTCTGCCAGCCCTGCCGTAATACCCATCAGCAGGCATACAGCTGTCAGTACTTTAATTTTTTTACTCATAAAAAACTCCCTCTCAACATTTTACTGTTTCAAGGGAGTTATATTCCTCTAAATTTCCATCTGCATCTGCCCTTCACCATCCATAACGGAAAGTTCCTCAGCATCCTCGGCGATTCCGCCTGACACTATGCTTTCAATATCTTCTATCTCAGGCAGATCCTTTATGCTGCTGAAACCGAAGTTTTTGAGAAACACATCGGTGGTTCCGTAAAGGATAGGTCTGCCCACGGTGTCTGCTCTTCCTTTTTCACAAACCAGCTCTTTCTTTATCAGCCCGTCCATTACTCTGTCACACCTGATTCCTCTTATAGCCTCTATCTCTCCTTTTGTGACAGGCTGTTTGTATGCCACTATAGCCAATACCTCCAGCGCTGATTGAGAAAGTTTTTTCATCTTTACGGGAGTGCACAGCCGCCTTATATAGTCAGAGTTTTCCTCTCTTGTTACAAACTGGAAAGACTGATTTATCTGCCTTATTACAATTCCGCGGCCTTCCTGTATATATTCATCCTTAAGTTCCAGAAAGCATTCCATGGCTTCCTGCCTGCTTATGTTCATCACATCCGCCGCTGTCTTCACGTCAAGAGGCTCTCCCCATGTGAACATCATGGATTCAAAAGCAGATTTTATGCTTTTTCTACTGCTCATACTTTATTTCTCCTTCTTCAATCCTCTCGCCTGCCTCGACTTCTATATCGCCGTACGTAACCTTCTGTCTTACCTTTATTACGTTTTCTTTTGCCATTTCCAGCAGGGAAATAAATGTTATGACCACATCATAGCGGTTTTCTTTTTCAGGCACCAGTTCTCTGAAGCTGAACACTTTTTTGAGTTTCCGGCGCAGCTGCTGCGTTATGTAGGCTATTCTGCTTTCCACCGACGCCTTTTCTCTTTCGACACGAGTGTAATGCTTTTTTACGGCTTCTATCCGCTGCCGTCTTTCAAGAAATGCCGAAAACGCTCCCGCAAACTGCTTCAGATCCAGGTTCAGGTATTCATCCGGCTGTTGAAGGTATTGGGAAATGTCCTCCTGAGGCTTATCAAATATATCCTGAGCTGCTTCTTCTCTCTGCTGCAGTATTTCTGCTGCCTTCTTGAATTTTTTATATTCGAGGATTCTTTCAACCAGCTCGCTTCTCGGATCATCTTCCATAATGACCTCTCCGCTCTGGCTGATACGCGGAAGTATCATCTTTGACTTTATCTCTATCAGCGATGAAGCCAGAACCATAAATTCCGTAGACACAGCTATATCCATGTCCTGCATGGCTTCTATGTAGTCAAGATACTGTCTGGTTATGCTGCTTATCTCTATATCATAGATGCTCATCTGAGCATTCTCGATAAGATAGACCAGCAGATCAAAAGGTCCTTCAAAGGATTGGATTTTTACTTTGTAACCCATCTTTATTGTTTACTCTCCTGCCTGTTATAGTAAAGCAGTGCGCACACTACTATTATGCATCCGATTATCTCGTAAGGTTTTGGTATCTGTCTCAGGAAAATTACTGCCAGTATAGTTGCGAATACCGGATCACCTGCCTCCCATGTGGAAACATACAGCGAACTTACGTGTCCTATGCACAGGTTAAATACAGCATGAGCTCCTATCTGGCAAAGCATGGCCATTACCACAAGGAGAAGATAGTCTGATGCGCTGTATCCTGTAAAAGCGGTTCCCGTAACCAGCATTCCCGCAGTAAAGCATATCCAGCAGGAGAAGAACACCAGAAGCACATAAAGGCCGCCGTCAACTCTCTTTCTCACAGCGTCACCCACGGAAAAATACAGTCCCATAAACATGGCCGCCATAAATGCAAAAATATTTCCCTTGAGATTTCCCCCTGCAAAGGTGCTGTAATCAAGTCCGACGATTATCGCCCCGCCTATCAGCGCTACCAATATAGCAGCTACCGACTTGAGACTTACTTTCTTTTTGTAGATAAATACCGTTACCAGCAGAACCACCAGCGGGTGAAGCGCAGCCAGTACGGATGCACTGGCAACATTGGTGAATTTCACCGCATTGAACCATGAAAAGAAATGGCCAAAAAGAAAGGCTCCTGATATGAAGCACCACAGATAGTCCTTGGGATCGATTGCCTTCAGCGCAGCTCTCTTTTCTTTGTTTGCCATGGCGGGTACAATGAAGAAAGGAAGAGCTATAGTCAGCCTCCAGAATCCTATTGCCATGGAGGAGGCACTTATAAGCGATCCTAATATTCCCGATGTCGCTCCGAATATAACTGCCAGTACAGTTGCAATTTTGGCATGTCTTGCTATAAGACCGCCTTTATTATCTGCATTTTCCATTTTTTAACCTCTTATTTCTTTTCCATAATCTTTTTAAGATTTATATCGTATGGCGGTCTTACGATTCCTTTTTCCGTTATAACCGCCGTTATATACTTGTGGTCTGTAACATCGAAAGACGGATTGTAGGTTTTGATTCCGGCAGGCGCCATGGGTTTCTCGTACCACATGCGATATATTTCTTCACCCTTGCGCAGTTCTATTTCAATGTCCTCTCCTGAAAGGGTTTCCATATCTATGGTTGAAGTAGGTACATACATATAGAAAGGAATTCCATATTCTTTTGCCAGTATGGCAACTGCCGATGTTCCTATTTTGTTGGCACCATCACCATTGGCCGCCATGCGGTCGCATCCGACTACTACTGCATCCACCCAGCCTTTTTTCATCACCGAAGCCGCCATATTGTCACATATCAGCGTTACATCCACGCCCGCTTTATCAAGTTCCCATGAAGTCAGTCTTGCTCCCTGAAGCAGGGGTCTTGTCTCGTCAGCAAAAACTCTGAAGTTGTATCCTCTTTCCTGTCCCAGATAAATAGGTGCAAGACATGTACCATATCTAGCCGTCGCTATGGTTCCCGCATTACAATGAGTCAGTATTCCCATTTCCGGCTCAAGCAGAGAAAGACCGTATTCGCCCATGCTGCGGCAGGCTTTCACATCTTCGTCATGTATTGCCTGGGCCTCCTCCAGCAAAAGGTCTCTTCCCTCCTGTACTGTGGCTATACCTGCTTCTTTGAGTTTCTGCTTCATTCTTCTGAGCGCCCACGCGAGATTTACAGCTGTCGGTCGTGCAGTTTCCAGATAGTCCGCACTTTCCTCCACATAGTCGGTAAACTCAATTACTGATGTGCCACTGTATCTTGAAGCCTCCACATAAAGACCGTATGCTGCCGCCACTCCTATGGCAGGAGCACCTCTTACCTTCAGCTTGTATATGGCATCCCACATATCCTCTTTGGTTTTTATCTCTATATATACTTCCTCCCCCGGCAGCCGGGTCTGATCAAGAAGGTACAGCTTCCCTTCCCGGTATCTCACCGGGGATATGTCAAATATTTTCTTCTCTGTATTCATAAACAACCTGCCTCAAATAATTTAAGTATTCATCATATGACAGAATCACCTGGCCGCTGAGAGTGTCGGTACATCCGGCCACCTCACTGAAAGAAGGAGCTTCCATCCAGCTTATGAGAACCTCTGCACAGGAGGCGTCATCATAGGTAAAATAAAAGTCATCAATGCCTGTCACATAGTAGAAGAAGTCAGCTTCATCACCTATTTCCAAAGCTTCAATTAAATCATATACACCGTCTCCGACGGTATCCCCGTAAGAATTTTCTCCTGCATACCAGTCTATCTTGTCGAGGTAATCATATACCGTACTGTCGTCAAGCCAACGGTAGAAGTCTATCTGATAGATAAAATCCTGTACCTCCCATATCTTTTCAGCTTCCTCCTGATCAATCGGCAACGGCTCATATCCGAAAAGTTCGTCGTATTCCTGATCTCTGACCTGGGTCTTGAATCCCATGAAGGCAATCAGAACAGTCAGTGCCAGTGTAATGACTGTAATTACAGTGGATGCACTGCCGCTCCTGGATTTTCTGCGCGATCCCGCTGCGTTTGAAATAGAAGGACCTTCGAAGAAGGCTTTTTTATTGCCGGATGGTCGGTCCTGCATCCCTGTTTCTGTATCTTTCCTTCTGTAATCGCTGAATTTATCTCTCTTTCTTCCGTGCCCTGTATTTTTTTTATTGTCCGACGACGGCGGTGCCCCGGTAAGGACTCTGTACGCCTCTCTGACTTCTTCCATTTTCTTGCGGGCATATTCCGGATCATCCTGATAATCTGCGGATTTCAGTTTAGACATTTTCTTCTCATAGGCTTCTTTGATCTTGTCATACGAAGCCTCCTGTGCAAGTCCCAGCATTCTGTAGTAATATCGTTTATCCATCATGCTCCTCTTGTTTCTCAGGGCTCTGCCCTTATCAGCTGCGTCCGATAAATCATTATACCATTTTTCAAAATAACATAAAACCCGAAAGGCCAAATTTTTCTCTACCTTTGGCATAAATATTCCCTTGCCTTTTCAGGAAGTGCAGCTGCTGACAATAACAAATCTGTTGCCACAGGCAATTTTTTGGATTATACTTTATTTGTAATATTTACAAATGGTTTGCAACTTTAAACAGGAGGCATAAAATGAAATTTTACATTGTAGACGCATTTACCGACACCCTTTTCGGAGGCAACCCTGCCGGAGTTGTCATCCTTCCGGAAGGAGCAGACTTCCCTTCAGATGAAGTCATGGTTAAAACCGCAGCTGAACTCAGATACTCAGAAACAGCTTTCATAAAAAGACTCAACGAAAAAGAGTTCAATATACGCTATTTCACACCTGCAGCAGAAGTGGATCTGTGCGGTCATGCTACCATAGGCTCTTTCAAAGCTCTTCTTGAGGGCGGTTACATAGAAGATAACAGCAGCTACATCAATCATACTCTTGCCGGGGATCTGAATATTGATGTAAAGGACGGCTTTGTTCTCATGGACATGGCTGCTCCTGTAAAAATCGCTGAAATAGCAGATAACGCAGGCCTCGACGAGCTTTACAGAATCATGGGCCTTGACTATGCCGATCAGAAGGCAAAGGGCGTAAACCTGATTCCTCAGATGATTTCTACAGGACTGCCTGATATAATGATGCCTGTGGCATCTCAGGCGGATCTCGAAGCCATAACACCTGATTTTCCTGCATTGTCTGACCTTTCCTCCAGGTACGAGGTTACAGGCGTCCACGCTTTTACTCTCGATGCTGAAGAAGGCACCACCTGTCATGTAAGAAACTTTGCACCTCTGTATGATATAGATGAGGAAGCTGCCACAGGAACTTCCAACGGAGCTCTCACCTATTACGGATATCTTAACGGTTTCGTAAAGGACGGCGATGACTGTCGCTTTATACAGGGTGAGAAAATGGAAAGGCCTTCTGTAATACTCAGCCATCTGAAAGCAGACGGAAGCGGAAATTGCTCCATTCAGGTGGGCGGCAGCGGTGTAATGCTGGCAGAAGGAGATATAAGACTGTAATATAAATTATCCTAAAAAATAAGCGGACCGCTGACGGTCCGCTTATTTTTTTAAGATTCAGATTACTTCTTCCAGAGTCCGTGAAGATTGCACCAGGCATATGCTGCAACCAGCTGATCTCCCTCTGTCAGAGCAAACTCGGCGGCAGGTCTGTCGCCGGCTTTTAGAGTTTTTCTCTGCACACCTTCTTTTGTTTCTATGGCCACCCAGCCGATGTAATGCTCTTCAACCATAGGATGTTCAACATCTCCTACAACTACCTTTACCTTATTTCCTTCAACCGTAACGGCGGGAACATGCTTTTCCACGGCGGCATCCACGGATCCCGGAACGATTTCTTTCATCTTTTCACCGCAGCACACTACAGGAACTCCTGATTCCTTTACAAACTCAATGATATTTCCGCAATGTTCACAAACATAAAATTTCATCTTTTTTTCCTCCTGAATTTAAGTAATATATGTGATTATATATTTTTTTCCCACAATAAGGGGAAACTAAACGAGTCTCTTTTATATTCCGGAAAATCTCTTTGCCGCTGCTGCCGATATTGCATTCAGCCCACCGGTAAGTACGAGCAGCACCAAAGCCGTACCATAGGCCTGCTCCTCATAGATTCCTTCCGTAAGCAAAGCATACATATGAACTGAAAGGGTTCTTGTTGAACTGAACACTCCTTTTGCAATCCGGCTTCCCGTCCCTGCTGTAAAAATCAGCGCCGCCGATTCCCCGGCTATTCTTCCTGCAGCCAGGATGACACCTGCTGTAATCCCCGGCAAGGCTGCCGGAATTATAATCCTGAATATGGTTCTCGCTTTCCCGGCTCCCAGCCCCATGCTTCCCTCCCTGTACGCTTGAGGAACGCTCAGAAGTGCATCTTCTGTGGTTCTCATTATAAGAGGAAGTATCATCACCGCCAAGGTTGCAGCCCCTGAGAGCAATGAATACCCCCACCTGAGGGTTATGACAAAAAGCATATATCCGAAGAGCCCATAAACGATGGATGGAATGCCTGCAAGAGTTTCTGCAGTCAGCCGTATAATTTTCACACCTATTCTTTCTTTTCCTGAATATTCAGCCAGATATACTGCGGCGCACACACCCATGGGTAACGCCATGCCCAGTGACATGCCGGTCATTATAGCCGTATTAACCATTGCCGGCATCAGCGAAGCCTTATCTGCACTGTCCCCGACAGAAAAAAGTTCCTCCGATACAATGCCGGGTATACCATTGTACAGAATGCAAGCTATTATGCCCATCAGTACACCTGCGGTGATTACCGCTGCCGCCCAGACTTCAACGCGCAAAGCCAGAGACATAACCGATGCTGTGTCTTTTTTTCTCCTCATATATCACGCTCCTCTTTCAGCAGCGCCAGAGAAGTATTTATAAGCATTACAAAGACAAGCAGCACCAGAGCAGATGCCATAAGCGCATCCCTGTGCATTCCTTCCCCCGCATATCCCATTTCCAGCACAATATTGGCAGTCAGCGTTCTGACACCGGAAAAAACCGAATCCGGAAATACTGCCTGATTACCTGCTACCATGACAACAGCCATGGTTTCTCCTGCTGCTCTGCCCATTCCCAGGACAAGACCTGTAACAACTCCCTGTCTTGCTGCCGGAAGCACGGTAAAGAATACGCTCTGCTCATGAGTGGCTCCCAGCGCCCGGGCGCCGCGGTAGCAATCCTCAGATACAGCCCGTAAAGCTGCTTCTGTCACTATTATTATCGTAGGAAGTATCATGATTCCCAGGAGAATTGATGCTGTCACAATTCCTTTTCCGGTTCCTCCGGTGAATCCCTGCACCAGCGGCACTAGCGTTTTCAGCCCGAAAAAGCCGTAAACTATTGATGGTATGCCTGCCATAAGTTCCACAGCGGTCTTCAGCGGCCCATAAAGTCTGCCGGGACAGAATCTCGCCAGGAATATGGCGCACAACAGCCCCACAGGTGCTCCCGTAATCATTGCGCCTGCTGTTATATATGCACCAGATGCAATCATGGGAAGTATTCCGTAAATTCCCTCTCCCGGGAGCCAGAGTCTTCCGGTTATAAATTTAACCGGGCCCGTTTCCCTCAGAGCGGGAATTCCTTTAATAAGCAAAAAAATACAAATAACAGCGACTGCGGCCATCGATACGGCTGCTGCCGATGCGAATATAGCCTTCATCGCCTTTTCTTTGTATTTGCTCATATCAGGTCCAGTATTTCCTTTCACCTGTAAATATTTCTTTCACCTGCTCTGAAGTCAGGTTCTCTATGGGATTTTCATCATTGACAATTACTGCTATTCCATCCCGGGCGATAATCTGTTCCCGGACGCCCGCTGCTTTCTCTTGCGATGTCAGTACCCTTGAAGAAGTTGCCAGTTGGCATGCCCCCTCTGTCAGAGAAATTATTCCCGCGCCTGAGCCTGTCTGCTGTATATCCACTGTGACTCCAGGCTGAATTTTTTTATAATTCTCCGACAGACTTTCCATAAGCGGTGCCACTGAAGTTGATCCGGCCACAGTTATTGTTCCTTCCAGATTCACTGATTTTATGTATTCATGTGACCGTTCTCTGCCGGCAACATAACCTTCACTTTCTATTATATCTGCGCCTTCGCGCCCTGCTATGTACTTTACAAAATCTCGTGTGCACGCATCGGGATTTCCACAGTCTGCAATGAAAAAATCCCGTGTAAGAGCATAATGTCCCGCTTTCACATTACCCGCATCCGGATAGACGCCATCTATGCTTACAGCCTTAACCCCCTTTGCCTGTGAAGATGCCAGAACTCCTGCCGATACATATCCTATGGCATTTTTATCTCCGGCCACGGTGGTTATAACCACATATGTTGATGAAGTCACCTCGGCTTCCGCAGAAGTGCTGTCATGCCCGGCCTCTTTTATTTTCAGGATTTCTGTAAATGCCGCTCTCGTTCCTGAACCTTCTTCTCTGGAAATCAGATGTATTCTCTTTTCATCCTCTCTGATGCAGCCTGTCAGAAAAACCAGTATCAGAATTACCGCAAACAGCGCAAGTGCCTTTTTCATGCTTTTTCTCCCTTCCTTCACTCAATTATCTTTCCATATTTGAGTGAAGCTATACTTAAGCTTATGAAAAAGCACCCTGTACTTATTCCTCCGTTTTCAGCAGTTCTTCGAAAGGCCTGTTTTTTTCTTTCTTTCCGCCGGCCAGCTTCTGCCTTATTTCTTCTGACGTATTCAATACTTCCTGTCTGAACTCACGTGCTGACATTCTGAAGGCTCCGTCTCCCAGTGCCGCCATCTGAACCGGTCTGTCGGAAGTTACAACAGTTACATCCGAAGTTCTTCCCAGCTCAAAGACCGCCTCTTCTATAAACCGGTCCGCCGTCTGTGCCTCTCTTGTATACACCACTTTAATCTTCTCGTAATCCAGATGGCTTCCGGGGCTGCCTTTCACTTTATATCCGTCAAACACCACCGTCATTTCCATTCCTTTATAAGAGCGATAATTCTGCATTATATCCATAAAAGCTTCTCTTGCCGCATCTATGTTTACGGTGGCCAGTTCCTTAAGTTCCGGCCACGCAAAAACACAATTGTAACCGTCAATTATAAAGTGCTTGTCGCCCTTTTCCTTCCTGCGTCTTACTCCTTTAGGCATTTCAGGCTCAGGTTCCGGCGGTTTACGGTTTCCTCTGCTGATGCGTTCTCTGCGCAGTGCTTCATCTCTTTTGCTCCTGCCATATGTCCTAAAAAAAATCTCTTCCAGTTCTTCATTTCCGGCTCTGCTCAAACCTCTGCCCGGCATTCTCTCCGGAACATAATCGCCGGTTATGTTTTTTTCGGGGCGAATGTGAGCTTCCTTTTCCACTTTGTCCCATTCAACATAAACAGCACTTCCGTGACTGCAGAAAATTGACCCGGTGGGATTTTCCAGATCCCCATCGGGATTATAGCCGGCAGCGTTGATTATCTCGCTGCTGTTATGGCACTCTCCATATCCCGCAAAAGACAGTGCCACCTTCCCTCTTCCTGAGGTATAGGCTGCCACCTCTCTCTGATAATCTGCAAAAAGTGATACCGGTCCTTCTCCTTCCAGCAGATTCATACCTGAAGCCGTAATCTGCGGCAGCTGTGAACTGCCTCCCATTCGTTGTATATCCGACAAAGCTTTTCCTACATTCTCGGCAGGCACCTGGATTTTAAATGCATACATCGGTTCGAGGAGAACAGAATCCGCCTTTCTCAGCCCGTTTCGCACGGCCCTGTAAACGGCCTGCCTGAAGTCACCTCCCTCGGTATGCTTCAGATGAGCCCTGCCTGCTGTAAGAGTTATCTTTATATCTGTAACAGGTTTCCCTGCTAACACACCTATGTGCTCTTTTTCTTTCAGATGGGTCATGATAAGGCGCTGCCAGTTTCTGTCGAGGCAGTCCTCTCTTACCTCGCTTTCAAAAATCAGTCCGGCTCCTCGTGGCATCGGCGTAAGTCTGACATGAACCTCGGCATAGTGTCTCAGCGGTTCAAAATGACCTATTCCTTCCACTTCATTTGTTATAGTCTCCTTGTATATAACGCTTCCCTCACCAAAAGCCACATTCATGCCGAAGCGCTCCCTTATTTCATGCTGCAGCACTTCCAGCTCAAGCGCCCCCATTACACTCACCTGTATCTCCCCCGGATTATCTTTCCATGTCAGGTTCAATGCCGGATTTTCCTCTGAAAGGGGTCTTAATTTCTGCAATGCCGTCACAGGATCAGTCCCCTCCGGCAGAATAAGTCTGTAACGTAAAGCAGGTTCTATGACAGGTTTCTTTTCGCCTGACAGCTTCGCTGCCCCCAGCCTTTGCCCTGCATATGTTTGCGCCATTCCGATTACCGCACATACATCTCCTGAAGAAACCCGGCTTACACTCTCAAAGTTTCTTCCCGAATAAAGCCTTATCTGCTCGGCTTTCCCCCGACCTTCGTTCTCATCTAACACCATCTTGCTTTTAAGGGTTCCTCCGGTTATTTTCATATGCGTCTGCCTGAGTCCCTGTCTGTCCCTGGATATTTTGTAAACCACCGCACCGAAATCATTTCCGTACTCCGGAGGTGTTCCAAAGGTTTCAACGGTTTTGAGCAGTTCTCTGACTCCGTCAAGCCTCAGAGCAGCGCCAAAGCATATGGGGAATAGCCTTCTTGACTGTATTGCACGAGTCACATCTTCTCTATTGAGGCAGCCGTGAGAAAGAAACTTATCCATCAAAGTTTCATCGCATGTAGCTGCATCTTCCGGCGACACTATCTCCTCGCCGCGGAATTCCACAAAGCTCTCTCCCAGTTCTTCTGTAAGATCTCTTATTATTTCCTTCCGGCTGAAATGTGCCCTGTCCATCTTGTTTATAAACACAAAGACAGGGACCTCATAGGACTCCAGAAGCCGCCATAAAGTGACTGTGTGGCTCTGCACTCCCTCGGTTCCGCTTATAACAAGCACTGCATAATCCATAATCTGCAGGGTTCTTTCTGCTTCGGTACTGAAATCAGTGTGCCCCGGTGTATCAAGAAGCACAAATTCCGTATCTCCCAAAGCAAAGCGAGCCTCTTTTGAAAACACTGTTATGCCTCTGTCTCTTTCTATTGCATTATTGTCAAGGAAGGAGTCTTTGTGATCCACGCGCCCCTGTTTTCTAATTGCTCCGGTCTCATACAGTATAGCTTCCGAAAGTGTCGTCTTTCCTGCATCGGCATGAGCCAGAATCCCCAATACTATTTTTTTCCTACTCATACCTTTACCTCGTACAATTTTTAAGTTCTCTTACATCATGGCTCATCAGAAGAGCATCTTCCCTGTTGTGAGTTATTACCAGCACAGTTTTTCCGGATATGGATTTTTTCCATAGTCTGTCCATTATCCTCTTTTTCAGCTGTATATCAAGTCCACGCATAGGCTCATCCAGAATCATAAGGTTAGCATCCGCAAGGAATGTTCTCCCCATGGCTACCCTATGTTTCATTCCGCCGGAAAGCTGATCCGGAAGTTTCCACAATGCATCGGATATTTCAAGTTCTTGGGCCATCTTAACCACCATGTCTTCTTTTTTGTCAGATTTATGCGGAATACCGTTTCTAAGCAAGCTCAATGCCATATTGTCATATACATTGAGCCACGGAATCAGTCTGTCTTCCTGAAAAAGCATAGCTATTCTCACCGGGCAATCTGCTGTGACCTTTCCGATGTCAGCTTTCTCCAGTCCCGCGGTTATTCTTGCAAGAGTGGTTTTGCCTTCCCCTGAAGGACCCATTACCACGGTTACACAGCCTGCCTCCAGCTTCATATCCGCATTTTCCAGAACCTTCTTTTCACCGAAAGACTTATACACTCCCTCAATAAAAACATCAGGTGCTTTCATTGCCTTTCTTTCGCCGGTTTCTGACCTTTTCCCCTCTGTTGATGCTTTGGCAACTCTGCTGCCCTCATACCCTCTGTATCGTATTTTTTCAAGACCCATTGTCAGAAGTTTTTCTGTAGTCAGGCTCAAAACAACAATAACAGCTATGTACGCAAAGAGAGATGGCGTGTCCAGATAATATTTTGCATTCATCATCTGGTATCCCAGTGAATAGGCAGGAATTGAAAGCACTTCCGCTGCCACAACCGCTTTCCAGCTGAGTCCTGCAATAAGCCTTATTGCAGACTTGACCTGCGGAAGTATTCCCGGTGCATAGATGAATCTGATTTTCTGAATTGCAGTAAGCTGATAAATATCTGCCAGTTCCAGCAGCTGTGCATCCATAGCATCCAGCCCTCCCAGAATATTGGTATATACTATGGGGAAGCACATGAAAAAGCATACTATTATAGCTGTGTAGTCCGCCGGTACCAGCAGTATCACATATATTATTATGGCCATTACCGGCACTGCTTTAAAAAATCCCACAGGTAAAGTCAACAGACTTCTTGCAACATCTTTTCTGTAGGCAATCCATGCACACAGCGTTCCCGCAACCATGGACAGCACCATGGAAATCAGGCAGCGCAGCATGGTCCAGCCTATATTCATATAAAAGCTTTTTTCTCCTGCAAGGTCAGCAATCGATACCAGCGTCTGCCATGGACCGGGCAGCAGCAGCCGGCTGTTTACAGCCACAGCTGCCGCCTGCCACATTGCAAGCCAAAAAAGGCCGACAATTGCCGACCTTATTTTTTTTGATTCATTTTTCACCTTAGTAGTAGAATTCTTCATCCGGCATCTTTCCGCCTATAGAGGCAGGTTCCATTTCAAAAAGAATCTCATTGAATTTTTTAAGGATTGCTCTTCCTTCTTCCCTGTCATCTCCGTCAAAGAGTACAATTCCGCATCTTTCTATAGCAGAAGCAGCAATCTCTTTCTTTCCTATGAAGCCTTTTTCAGTAATAAGGGCTGCTGCTTCGTCTCCGCCCTCGTTGACAAAGTCAACGGACTTTCCGTAATCATAGAGGAACAGTGCCAGGTCGCCTTCTCTCTCTTCAATAAAGCTTTTTCTTGCAATAAGCACACCCATAGGCAGTTCTTCGCCGGTGGCCTCCTTCCAAAGCTCATTAAGGTCAAAAATCTGGCTGTTATCTGCCTCCTGGCTGGCCAAAGCAACAGATACAAAAGGTTCCGGAAGCATGGCAACAGTTCCTTTCTGGGAACACAGCTTTGTGTTTACTTCTGTATGGTTTGAAAGCCATTCTACTTTTACATCTTCCCCTATGGTGAGACCGGCGTTTTCCAGTACTTTCTGAAGGATATATTCAGGTGCTCCTCCCTTGCCGCTGGCTATTATGGTTTTGCCTTTAAGATCCTGCAGTTCTTTTATATCTGTATCGTTTCCGACAATATAAAGAACTCCCATGGTTATAGGACTTATTGCCTGTATCTGTCCCTCTGTCTTGTTGTATATGGTTGCCGCCATATTGGACGGAACCGCAGCAACATCTACCTCTCCGTTGATAATCTTTGCAGCCGCATCTGACGGGGCCTGATAAACAGTTATTTCATACTTGTCTGTCTGATCCATGAGCTGTACCATTCCCATTCCCGTAGAACCGTTTAAAGCAGCTATTTTAACGGGCTGAGTCATTTCTTCAGGTATATTATCGCCGCCGCATCCCGTAATCATTGCTGCGGCCATCAGCACTGCAAGTACAACTATCATTCCTTTTCTTAATTTCTTCATGTCATTCCTCCGTAGTTAAATAATCTATTCCTTCTCCTCATCCTCCTCTGCTTGTGTGTCGTTCTTCTTTATCTGAGGAACCATATGCTGAGCGTCCGTAAGGAATATATATATATACATAAATGTTATAGCCGTAAGTCCCAGCGTTTCTACATAAAGTCCTCTGCTGAAAAGAACCGCAGCTACTCCCATTATTGCCGTTATACCATAAAGCATCAGTGTTGCCCTGCGCTGACCGTATCCCAGTTTCATAAGCCTGTGATGCAGATGTCCTTTGTCAGCTTCCATAATAGGACGTCTGTTTACGAATCGTCTGAATATGGCGAAGAAAGTATCAAAAATAGGAACTCCCAGTACCAGTACCGGTATTATCATTGTCACCAGCGTTGCGCTTTTTACTGTACCCAGAACGGAGAGAGTCGACAGCATAAAGCCCAGATACAGTGATCCTCCGTCTCCCATAAAAATCTTTGCAGGGTAAAAGTTATAAGGCAGAAATCCCAGCGTCGCCCCTGCCAGTGCCAGCATGGCTCCGGCTGCCAGGTAGGTCCCATGAATATATGCCGTATAAGCTATGCATAGAGATGCAATAGCTGCCGTTCCTGCCGCCAGACCATCAAGACCGTCTATAAGGTTTACCGTGTTGGTTATCCCTACAATCCATACCATTGTAATGATAAAACAGAGCACGTCACCCAGCTGACTGTTTCCTTCGCCGAAAAAGTTCGTCAGAAACTCTATTCTGATTCCGTTAACATACATGATAAGCGCCACAAAAGTCTGTCCGAGAAACTTTACTTTTGCAGAAAGATGCTTTATATCATCTATGACTCCCAGAATATATATGAGAGCCCCACCCATCACTATGGTTACAACCCGCGGGTCGAACTTTAAAAATATCAGCATAGCCGCCGTACTTCCGGCAAAAATAGCCAGTCCTCCAAAGCGAGGCATAGCCTTCGTATGCATTCTGCGATTGTCAAGAGGAATGTCCACAGCCCCTATCTTGGGTGCCAGTCTGATGGCAACAGGTGTGACAAGAATCGACACTGCCAGTGCCACTAAAAAGGTGATCCATAAAGTATTGTACATTTTAATAGCTGCTCCCTGTTATAACTTTTCGATTTCCAATCCTGCTTCATTTAATATGGAGGCTGCCAGCTGATCCGGATAGCCTTCCCTGATTACAATCCTGCTGATTCCTGCATTGATTATCATCTTTGAGCATATGGCACACGGCTGGTGAGTGATATATATGGTTCCTCCTTCTATGCCATGTCCCATTGCTGCGGCCTGAATGATGGCATTCTGCTCAGCATGAAGAGCCATACACAGCTCATGTCTCTGCCCTGAAGGAACATTAAGCTGCTGCCTTATGCATCCTCCTCTTTCTTCGCAGTGCATGATTCCCCTCGGCGCACCGTTATATCCCGTTGCAATGGCATGTCTGTCTTTTACGATTACAGCACCCACATGACGTCTCATGCAGGTTGATCGCTTAGCCGTAAGTTCTGCCATTTCCATGAAATATTCATCCCAGGTAGGTCTTTCCATATTTGTTTCTCCTATTCGTAATAAACTTCTACCAGATACAGCCCTTCTGCAGGCGCCCTGTGCCCTGCCCTGCTTCTGTTTTTTGATTCTATTGTGCCGGCCATGTCTTCCGGTCTTCGCATCCCCAGGCCGGTTTCCACCAGAGTCCCGGCTATTATGCGAACCATATTATACAGAAATCCGTCACCTGAAATTTCAATCCAGATGTCTTTATTTTTTTCAATGATATCCAGTCTATACACATTTCGAACCGTGGTCTGTCGCTCCTGCCCTCCCGAAGACTGGAAACAGGCAAAATCGTGGATTCCTACTATGTGTTCAGCAGCCGCTCTCATGGCATTGACATCCAGCGGTCTTCCCACATGGTAGCAGTATTTTCTGCGGAATATGTCAGGCTCATGGTCGTTGCTTATTATATACCTGTATTTCTTACCTTTGGAATCAAATCGCGCATGAAAGTCTGCAGGCTTCTCTTCTACGGATAGTATCCTGATATCGCCTAAAGACGATGCTATTCTATTGCCCCCTGCCAGAATGTTATTGGCCGCAAGTGCAATCTTTTCTGTGGGTATACCGTACTCACCGCTGAAAGAAGCGCGCTGTCCCAGGGCGTGAACTCCTGCATCGGTGCGGCTTGTCCCATTAAGAGTTACCTTTCCGCCGCAGACTTTTGTAAGAACTTCTTCCAGTTCACCCTGGACAGTCCTGGCTTGCGGCTGTCTCTGCCATCCCGAAAAGCCGCTGCCGTCATATTCTATTGTCAGCAAAAAATTTCTTTCCATGGGTATTTGACTTCTACACCTTTGGCAGAATTATCTTTTTGTTCTCTTTTGATTCTCTGTACAGAGTAAATTTGTGTCCTATAGCCTGCACAAATTCTGCCTGCAGTTCCTGAGCAATATCGTTGGCGGCAATTTTGGGATTTAAAAGACATCCTTCCTGAAGTTTGACTTTTATCAGTTCCCTTGCCTCAAGGCAGTCGTCAATTTCCTTGATTACATTACCTGTAATGCCTGCTTTACCTATATATACCGCCGGATCTATATTATGAGCCATGGCTTTTAAAAAACTTCTCTGTTTGCTTGTTATCATTTATTTCCCTTTCTATTGAAGATATATCATAATATTATAACTCATTTTGTGCAAAATGACCAGATAAATTACTGCTGCTATGGCCACATAGGGTATCAGCGGTCTCTCCTCCCGGGGCTTTACTCTTTTGGTCACTGTAAGCCAGAAGAGATGAACTGCGCTTATAAAAGAAGACATGACAAACACGGCGGCAATTCCGTCAAGCCCGACACACAATCCCAGAGCTCCGAAAAGTTTGATGTCTCCTCCTCCCAGCGTGGGTTTCCTGTATATCAGTCTTCCCAGAAAACCTATAAGCACCATTATTCCCAGTCCTGCAAGGGCTCCCCATACTCCCGACATGGGTCCTGCCGTATGATGAGGTACAAATCCTATACCGGCTACTGCCAGAAGGATTATCAGCTGATCCGGCACTATCATATATTTTGCGTCGGCAATAGCCATCTCCGTAAGAAGCCAGCAGGCTATCAGAGCAATCACCGCATATACAGGATCTTCAAGTCCGAGTTTTATTCCGGCCATTACAAACAGACATGAAAAGCAATATTTCCATGGCGTACTTCTTATTCTCTGATGAGTGGGGTTTTTCAGTTCCTCATCAGGTTCCTCTCCATAGTCACACAGCCATTTGCCGGGCATCTTATTAAAAAAATAAACAGCACTGTTGCCTGCGATAATGCCTGCTCCGATGGCAATGATGCATGTAATTACGGTTATGGCATATTTCTCAAACATTTATTCCCCTTTCCGTTCCCTTTGCATATGACATTCTACCACACAGGCAGCCACCATGTAAACCGCCACCTGAAGGAATACCCTATTGACAAAGGCCGCCGGCGGGTATATACTTCCAACTGTAGAATTTAATAAATCTTCAGGGCAGGGTGAAATTCCCTACCGGTGGTAAAGCCCACGAGCCGCAAGGCATGATTCGGTGTGATTCCGAAGCCGACAGTACAGTCTGGATGGAAGAAGATTAACAAATAAGTAATTCCCATATCTGCTTATTGCTCTGGAGTGTTTTTGCATTCCGGAGTTTTTTATTTTTTCAGCGCATAGCAGATAACCTGAGATTGCTTTAACAGTTTTCAGTGCCCTGAACTTTATGTTCAGGGCTTTTTTATGGAGGTACTCATGAATGATACAGATTATATGAGAATTGCTCTTGACCTGGCTGCCAGAGGCATGGGAACGGTCTCTCCAAATCCCATGGTCGGTGCCGTAATAGTCAAGGAGGGCAAAATAATCGGTACAGGCTGGCACAGACGGGCAGGTGAAACTCATGCAGAGCGCAATGCTCTTGCTGACTGCAGTCGGTCGCCTGAAGGTTCAACCATGTATGTTACCCTTGAACCCTGCTGCCACTATGGCAAGCAGCCACCCTGTACAGATGCCATCATCAATGCAGGGATACACCGCGTAGTGGTGGGGTCTTCTGACCCTAATCCTCTGGTGTCAGGCAAAGGCATAGATATTCTCCGCTCATCGGGAATTCAGGTCACCGAAAATGTTCTCAAGGATGAATGTGACAGATTAAATGAGATATTTTTCCACTACATAACCAGAGGCACTCCTTTCGTTATCATGAAATATGCCATGACCATGGACGGAAAAATTGCTGCTTACACAGGCCTTTCTCAATGGATTACAGGCGAGGAAGCCCGCAGTCATGTACAGCTGCAGCGTCTCCGCTGCCGCGGAATAATGGTCGGCACAGGCACAGTGCTTGCAGACGACCCCCTGCTTACCTGCAGACTGCCCGGCGCAGAGAGCCCCCTTCGGATTATATGCGACACTTCATTGCGCACACCTCTGTCATCACGGCTCGTGAGGACAGCAGGAGACGTTCCCACCGTCATAGCCACCTGCCTTGACGATGAAAGGTTCCATAAGCCTTACGAAAAAGCCGGCTGCCGCATTCTTGTGCTTCCATCCGAAAATGGTCATATAGACCTGCGGCGGCTTATAAAAGTTCTTGGCAGCGAAGGCATAGACAGCATTCTCCTCGAAGGAGGCGGAACGCTTAACTGGGCGGCTCTGAACAGCGGAATAGTCAATAAGGTTCAGGCATACATTGCTCCCAAGCTCTTTGGCGGCCGGGATGCTAAAACCCCTGTAGAAGGTCAGGGTGTGCTTTCCCCTGCCGAAGGCTTCAAGCTTAAAAACAGTACCATAACTAAGCTGGGTAGCGATTTTCTCATAGAAAGCGAGGTTGAAGAGGATGTTCACAGGGATAGTTGAAGAAATCGGACTGGTTGAAAACGTAAAAAAAGGACCTGCCTCGGCATCAGTGACCATAAATGCCCCTGCAGTAACTGCCGGAACAAAAACAGGTGACAGTATTGCGGTAAACGGCATATGTCTTACCGTAACATCCCTGGCGGGAAGCACTTTTACGGCAGATATCATGCACGAATCGCTTAATCGGTCTTCTCTTTCAGATCTCAGGAGGGGCAGTCGGGTCAACCTGGAAAGGGCCATGGCAGCAGACGGGCGCTTTGGCGGTCACATTGTTTCAGGCCATGTGGACGGAACCGGTATAATATCCGCTATAAGGGAAGATGGCAATGCAGTATGGTATACCGTCAGAACTTCTCCTGCCATTATGCGGTATATCGTGGAAAAAGGTTCTGTAACAATTGACGGAGTAAGTCTTACTGTTGCTGCAGTAACGGAAGATTCCTTCTCTGTTTCCGTTATTCCTCATACCCGGCAGGTCACCATCATGGGAGATCTCAGAGCCGGAGACAAGGTTAATCTTGAAAACGATATTATAGGAAAGTATGTGGAAAAGTTTCTTAAGCCTGAAGAAACATCCGTCAAAAGCAACATAACAAGAGAATTTCTGACCCGCTGCGGGTTTTAAAGGAGGTATAAAATGTTTCAGTTCAGCAGTATCGAAGAAGCTCTGGAAGATTTAAAACAGGGCAGAATTATTCTGGTAACCGATGATCCCGACAGGGAAAACGAGGGAGATTTCATATGTGCAGCAGAATTTGCCACCACCGAGAATATAAATTTCATGGCTACTCACGGCAAGGGACTCATCTGCATGCCCATGTCTCAGGAATATGTATCAAAGCTGAAAATTCCTCAGATGGTGACTCAGAATACAGACAACCACGAAACGGCATTTACTGTTTCCATCGACCATATTTCCACAACCACCGGTATATCTGCCGCAGAAAGATCCATAACAGCTATGAAATGTGTTGAAGATCATGTGAAACCTCAGGACTTTCGCCGACCGGGGCACATGTTTCCCCTTCTCGCCAAGGACAACGGCGTTCTGGAAAGGAACGGACATACCGAAGCCACGGTTGATCTGTGCAGACTGGCAGGTCTTAAAGAATGCGGTCTCTGCTGTGAAATAATGAGAGAAGACGGCACTATGATGCGCACACCGGAACTTATAAGTCTTGCAGAAAAATGGGATCTTAAATTTATTACCATAAAAGATCTGCAGAATTATCGAAAATGTCACGAAAAGCTGGTCGACAGAGTTGCCGTTACGCAGATGCCCACCAAATATGGGGATTTCAAAGCCTATGGATATGTAAATCGCCTCAATGGAGAGCATCACGTTGCGCTGGTAAAGGGAGATATAGGCGACGGAAACGATGTGCTCTGCCGTGTGCACTCGGAATGCCTCACAGGTGACACTTTCGGTTCTCTGCGCTGCGACTGCGGTCAGCAGTTTGCTTCCGCCATGACACAGATAGAAAAGGAAGGCCGCGGCATACTTCTTTACATGCGCCAGGAAGGACGCGGAATCGGCCTTATCAACAAGCTGAGGGCTTACGAACTGCAGGAGCATGGAATGGATACTCTTGAGGCCAATCTGGCTCTGGGCTTTGCCGGAGATCAGCGTGAATACTACATAGGTGCCCAGATACTCCGGGATCTGGGTGTAAAGAGCCTGCGTCTTCTCACCAATAATCCTGATAAGGTCTATCAGCTGTCTGAGTTCGGCATGGAAATCAAGGAACGTGTGCCCATCCAGATGTCAGCCACAGCTTATGATCTTTTTTACCTCAGAACAAAACAAAACCGCATGGGACATATTTTAAAATACTAGAAAAGGAGATATATCATGAAAACATTTGAAGGAAAATTAGTATCTGAAGAAATTAAAATCGGTATCGTTGCTGCGCGTTTTAATGAGTTTATCACATCCAAACTTCTGAGCGGAGCTGTGGATACCCTCATCCGCCATGATGTCAAAGAAGAAAACATTCATGTCGCATGGGTTCCCGGCGCCTTTGAGATACCTCTCATCGCTTCAAAAATGGCTAAGAGCGGAAAATATGACGCCGTCATATGTCTGGGGGCAGTGATTCGCGGCGCAACATCACATTACGAATGTGTGTGCAACGAAGTATCCAAAGGAATCGCCTCGGCATCTCTCACTTACGGAGTTCCGGTAATGTTCGGGGTCCTCACCACTGACAGCATCGAGCAGGCTATCGAAAGAGCAGGAACAAAAGCCGGAAACAAGGGCAGTGACTGTGCCCTGGGAGCCATTGAAATGGTCAATCTGCTGCGGGAGATGGACATTCAGGAATAACCTTAATGAAGCTCTGCCTGAGAAAAACACACTTTGCAAGAAAAACTGCTGCATTAGACGAGGATACGTCAATGCAGCAGTTTCTAAATTCTTCTTTATCTTTTTGATTGTCTGTCTCTTGGCGGACAGCGTTCTTATTCTATTTCCATGAGCTTTTAAGCCCTACTATTTCGTTAAACACCGGTTCTTCTTCTGTGTGCAGCTTTGAGTCAGCCACAAAATATCCATGTCTGAAGAACTGGAATCTTTCACCCGGTTTTGCATCCTTAAGAGATGCTTCACCATAGGCTGTGGAAATTTTCACCGTATCAGGGTTAGGAACCTGTTCACCGTTTTCGTTTTCAATAAGCAGATAGTCGTATTGTCTCAAGGTTACGGGCACTGCGTTTGCAGCATCCACAAAATGAATGGTTCCCTTTACCTTGCGGCCTTCAAATCCGCTGCCGCACCTGGTTTCAGGATCATAAGTGCAATGTATTTCCTTTATGGTTCCATCTTCATTCTTTACGAAGTCGGTGCATTTTACGAAATAAGCGCCTTTTAGCCTTACCTCGTTGCCCGGGAAGAGGCGGAAATACTTTTTAGGCGGTTCTTCCATAAAGTCTGCTCCGTCTATCCACAGTTCTCTTGAAAAAGTCACCTGTCGAGTTCCCAGTTCCGGTGCCTGAGCATTATTGTCTATTTGGCAAAGTTCTGACTGTCCTTCAGGATAGTTGGTTATTATCAGCTTTACCGGATTGAAAACCACGTTTCTGCTTTCTACCTTTTCTTTCAGATCTTCTCTTACACAATGCTCGAGAAGAGAAATGTCCACGGTGCTGTTGGATTTTGCCACTCCTATGGTTTCACAGAAAGTTCTAACCGCTTCAGGCGTATAACCTCTGCGGCGTATTCCTGCGATGGTTGGCATACGCGGATCATCCCAGCCTTCAACTGTTCCGTCATCTACCATGGCTTTAAGGTATCTCTTTGACATTACCGTATTTGTCAGATTCAGTCTGGCAAACTCAATCTGCTGCGGAGGCTGTTCCCACCATCCCACTTCTCTGAGCACCCAGTCATACAGCGGCCGGTGATCCTCAAATTCCAGTGTGCATATGGAGTGGGTTATTCCTTCTATGGCGTCTTCTATAGGGTGAGCAAAGTCGTACATAGGATATATGCACCACTTGTCTCCCGTGTTATGATGGCTGGCATGAGCAATTCTGTATATTACGGGATCCCTCATGTTGATGTTAGGCGATGCCATATCTATCTTGGCTCTCAGCACCTTTTCGCCGTCGGCATACTTTCCTTCCTTCATTTCTTCAAAGAGCCTCAGATTCTCCTCTATGCTCCTGTTGCGGCAGTAGCTTTCAGTACCGGGGCATTTGAGGGTTCCTCTGTTTTCTCTTATTTCGTCGGCGCTCATGTCGCACACAAAGGCTTTACCCTTTTTTATAAGCTCAACTGCGGCCTCATACATGGTATCAAAGTAGTCGGATGCCCAAAGCCGCTTGTCCCATTGGAAGCCAAGCCATTTTACGTCCTCTTCAATGGAATCAACATATTCTACATCTTCTTTTACCGGATTGGTGTCATCATATCTCAGGTTGCATTTGCCTCCGTATTTGGCCGCTGTCGAGAAATTGAGACAGATTGACTTGGCATGTCCTATATGCAGATAACCGTTGGGCTCCGGTGGAAAACGGGTATATACTTTGTCTCCGTATTTTTTATTTTCTAAATCTTTTTCAATGATTTCGTGTATAAAATTGTCTGCCATTTTATTTCCTCCGAATAAATTATACTAAAAATTATAACATCACGACGGTAATTTATCCAGCATTGCAGCGATTTTTATCAAAAAAACTATACCTTTGACATAGCTCTGCTGCCAGTTTATAATATATTCACACCAAATAACGGAGATTTTAACCATGAAAAAAGTTTTAACAGTTGTCACAGCAGTATCATTGCTTTTATTTTCATTACTTCTGTCAGGATGTACACAGGAACCGCCTTTTTCTGTTACTTCTTTTCTCGCTGCGCCTCTAGTCAATGCCTGCTCACACACAGAAGACAGAATAGATTCCCAGCTTTCTTCCGTTGCTTCATCCGAACCGGTGCCGGCTTCAGGGACATCTTCCTCTGAAACGGATATGACCGGAATACCTGACATCGTCAGCACCATTTATGAGGATCCCGGGAACAAGCTCCTTCTTGTGAACAAGCTTTATACCCTGTCTCCCGACTACTATCCTTCCGACATGGTGGCAGTAGACGGATCGCTTTCCACAAATCAGGGACTTTACTTCAAGAGGGAAGCTTATGAAGCTTATCTCAAGATGCTGGCTGATGCCAAAGCAGAAGGAATAAACTTCTGCATCTGTTCAACTTACCGCTCATATGAGGTCCAGAGCATTCTGTACAACAACGCGGTGGCTCGCGACGGTGCATATTACGCCAATATAACCTCTGCCTATCCCGGCAGAAGCGAGCATCAGACCGGATGGGCGGTGGATGTGACCTCTGCTTCCATGGGATATGATCTTCTGCAGAGCTTCATCGATTACCCTGAAGGATTGTGGATCAACAATCATTGCAGCGAATACGGTTTTATCATAAGATATCCAAAAGGTAAAACCCATATAACCGGCTACGACTACGAGCCGTGGCATCTGCGCTATGTAGGAGTCGAAGCGGCTAAAGAGATAACGGCTTCAGGGCTTACACTGGAAGAATACCTCGGCATGGCGTGATCTCTAAATCAGTCGGAGAGGTAATACCTTCTCTTTCCCTTGGACTTTTCTTTGTATTCGATGGCTTCCATTGGACATCTGCATATACATGCCATGCAATGAGTGCAGTTTTCACCCCATACGGGTTTACCGCCGGCTATCTTTATATTGTTCAAAACACACACGTCTGCACATAGCCCGCAGCCACTGCAGTTGTCGGCAACTCTGAAGCCTCTGGCTTTTACAAACACCTTATAGAATATATTATTTACAAAAGAGCTTTCCGCCGCCCCTATGAGGGTGGCTTTTCTTTCCCCTTTCTCGCCCGCTTTGATTTGTCCCGCTATCTGCCGGGCACTCCTGTCTGCAGCCTTGACTATTCTTTCTGATTCCTCCTCATCGGGAACAGAGAACATGGCAATATAGTTCTCCGGCATTTTCACCTGAAAGCATCCCATATACTCCATGTCTTTTTCATGGCACAGCCTGCGAGCATACTCTCCTGCGTTGCCGCAGGAATCACCACAGGTCAGCACAAAGTACGCTTTCTTTGAGCCGGAAAACTTCGATTCCCTTATGAATTTTTCCGCTACGCGCGGCATCCTCCATCCGTAGGTAGGCATTACAAACACATAAGGTGTCTCGGATTGAAGGTTTCCCGTTTCACCTTTCTTTATCATGTCACCTATGGATAATATCTTCTCTTCCTCCATATGTGAAGCAATCTTAAAGGCAACATGCCGGCTGTTGCCGGTACCCGTAAAATACACAATCATTTTTCTTTCCCCTTTCCCATGGTATTTATCAGAACTGCCGCGAAGCACAGAGCCCCTCCCAGCATAAATCTGCATGTAACGGTTTCGCCATAATACATCACCGAAAAAACAAATCCGAATATGGATTCAAAGCTCATTATCAGCGAAGCCGCCGTGTCTCTGGTGTACTTCTGTGCATAGTTCTGTCCTACAAAAGCGACAAAGGTATTAAGAATTCCCAGATATAAAATGCCCGTAATACCTTCCCACGTAGGTACCAGAGCCATCTGTCCGCTGAGTGTACAGGCTGTAAGAGAAAGCACCGAAACTGTCAGCAGCTGAAAGAATGACATGGCCATGCAGTCTGTATCATTTTTTACAAGCTTTCCCACCAAAACAATCTGAATGCCGAAAATAAGGGAGAATAGCACACTCAGGCAGTCGCCCGGTCCGATAGTCAGGGACTCTTTCAGACATATGAATCCTATTCCGATCAGGGCGGCAAAGCCTGCACCAAACTCTCTCAGTGCCGGTCTTTTTCGCAGAATAACCCAGCTTATAAAAGGGACAAAGGCTACATATGCAGTACATAGGAATGACTGATTGGCGCTAGAGGTATATCTGAGGCCTGACAGCTGCACATACTGCCCTGCCAGTTGTATCAGCCCTATAACAATTCCCTTGATAATTACACTTCCGGAGGCTTTTGTAATCCTTTTTCTGAAAGCTATGGCGCACATAAAAGCACCTATGGAATACCTGTAAAAAATTATTGCCATAGGTGTAGCCGCCGCGAGAGCCATTTTGCCTGCAATAAAACCGCCTCCCCAGATCAGGGCTACAATAAACAGTATGAAGTTGGCTTTCTTTTCCTGCATCGCCTTCATATGTGCTCCTTTGTCTCAACTCAACAAATTATATATGATTGAATCTGTAATTGCAAGGATCTGTAATTGCAAGGATGCGAAAGCATTAAAAGAAGGAGAATCTGTCCCACAAGACAGACTCTCCTTCCGCAAACATTTTTCAGGTGGACTTCTTTTTAATACAAACAATATGCAGGATATGTCTCACCTACATACAGCCACACATTCTCTCCCATTTCAATATGTCTGTCAAAAATCATATCCGGCACAAAAAGCTTTATTGCTGTTCTTTTTTTTCCTATAATCGTTATTTCACCATTTCCCGGATTTCCTTTAAAATCTTCTATTCTTTTCCGAAGATCTGAAATTCCTGTTTCTTTTCCGAAATTGTCAGCGAATTCATTTGTGTCAGCGTATACGATATTGTCCGGGTTTTCAAACCATTCTCTTCTCATTGTCGCCTCCTTCTCACCAGTTAAAATGTTTTACAGGAAGGCGCCCCGCAGGGCGCCCTCCAAAAGGATGAAAAAAAGTATAAAGTTTATGCTGCGTTTTTCTTCTTCCTTGTCATCAGGATTCCTGCTCCTGCTGCAAGGACTATCAGGCTCCAGCCTGAAGGCATGCTCTCGTCGCCCGTCGCAGGGGTCTTTCCGCTTTCTGTTTCCCCGCCTTGGGTTGCCGGAGGATTACCTTCTTCCGCCTTCCCTATGGTCACATCACTCATATCATATAGACTTGTCTTTCCTGCCTGCATTCTCGCGTAGGAAGCAAGTGCACAGTATCCCTGCTCTGTTGCTATTCCGTTGACTTCTCCGTCTGGAGTGTGGCTGAATCCACCTCCTTCTACATAGAAGCCCAGCAGTGCATCCATTACACTGTTTCCGTTCTTTATGAATCTCACATCTGTAAGTGGATCTATCTTAAGGGCTGTAAGGGCTGTCAGCACCTGTGCGCAGGATTCAGAGTTGGTGGTTCCCCAGCTTGTATATCCTCCGTCTGCATTCTGAAGGGCTGAAAGGCAATCCAGCGCTTTATCCACAGCGACTTCAACCTGAGCATTGCTGCTGTAGTAAGGCGCCAGTGCCTGTATTGCCATGGCTGTCATATCAGGATCTGCTGTCTCTCCCGACAGTGCCCAGCCTCCGTCTTCAAGCTCTGCTGCAAGAATGGTTTCTATAATGTTTTCTCTTGTTGCCTGTACTCCCTCTTCGCTTACCTCTGGTATCTCATAGTTATGGGAGTCAAGTGCAATCAGTGCCCATATAGGGCCGTTGATTCCCTGTTTCTTCAGATAGTTAAGATCAGCAAGAGGTTCAAGAAGGTTGTAGCCTGCCACATCGGTTACATCCTTGCCTATGGCTGTAAGAGCAAGAATAGTTCTTGAGTTTTCTGTTGACTTGCTCGCATGAAGCTTTGAAGAACCGTTTTCTTCAACTGTTTTCTCTACATCGGCGTAGTATTCTGCCGCATCCATATCTGCCGTTCTGTCTGCTCTTGCAAGTCCTATGACAGGCCATTCGGTTCCGAAGGTTTCGTTGCCCTTCAGAATTTCTGCCAGATAGTCCCCTGTAGTCTTGAATGCATCTTTAAAGGTAGAAAGGGATGCGTTTCTCAGTTCTGCCATTTTCAGTACTGCTGCCGCAAGCTTATCCTGCTTCAGCTGAGATACCATGGTTTTATCCTCGTCGCTTAGCGAACTGAAGCCATCATTAGCTGCTGCCACTGCTGCGGCATCGGCCAAAGTGAGCATATCCGGCTCCGGGAGAGCGTCTATCAATGCGATTACCTCTGATGCTGTCTTACCTGAATCCCAGTTTTCTTTCGTGTAGTCGTCGGTATAGTGGAATACTATTTCGTCTCCATTCTCAAGATACTGCTCTGCTACACCTAAGTTGCCGTGAACACCGTTGATGGTAAACATCCAGCCGGAATTGGAACCATTGTCTGTTTCTCCTAATTTTACTCCATCTTTTGTTAAAGATTTTATATAATTTCCGGATGGATTGTCCATTAGTATACTTCCTTCGCCTAAGGCTTTTTCAAGCACATCCAGCACCGTAGCATTAACACCCACCTCATATGAAGTTTTCATCATCCACGTAGTAAGATTGCCATCAGCTAATGTATGGACCCCTGCTGCCGGATCATCTCCGTGCTTCGTGTCCCCCAGAAGTGTAAGGGATACGGTTATTGTCCCCGTATCAGGTTTAAGCACCTTAACATTAATTGTTGATGATGCTGCTCCGTAAGCAAGTTTTATTGCCTGTATTCCTCTCTTAGTTTTATCATACCCTGCTACTTCGATATCAGAAATGTCCACTTCTCTGCTGCTGCCATCACTAAAATTGGCTTTTACTTTTATACCTGCAAGGTTCAAGGCTTCACCTATGGTGTACGTACTCTTATATTCACCTGAAATCTCAAGTTGGTATGCAACTGGTTCACTGCTGTGAACAGGATAATTCTCTCCCTGAATCCAGTTTTTATAACTTGTGGATGAAGAATTTAGTTTTTCTACAACACTGTTATCCTGTAACTCTTGGGCAGTTACAGATGTTCCTGTCTTAGTAATATCAAAATCTGAATCATGAACGATTTCGACTGCTCCGACACCATTTATTGCGCCGCAGGTATCAAGGAAATAGTTACTGTTTACTTCCTGATTAGTGTTATAGCTTTTCATAAAGCCGACAATAGCGCCCACAGTTGCGTTTTCTTCCGTTGCATGAATACTTCCGCAGAAAACATTATCTGTAACGCCTCCCGAACCATTTGCCCAACAATTTTCACAGCCTGGTTCTCCTCCTAAGATTCCTCCCAGCTTGTTTTTTCCTTCAATTGTTCCGCTTACCAGACAATTTCTAATAGAAACGACAGGAGTGTTCGGTGCGGTGCCTTTGCCGTCATAACCGCTGCCTATCATTCCCCCCGCATAGTTCTCACTTGCATGAACTTCTCCGGTGAACTCGCAGTTAAGCACGGAACAAATACCCATGGATTGACCCTTTTCTCCTGCAATTCCACCAACCGAAGAAACGCCATATACTTTCGCTGCACTCTTGCAATTGATAATGCTTCCATTCAGGCAGCCTGCAAAAGAACCAACTGCACTTTCTTTTCCCTCGCATCCGATTATAACATTTTCCTCAACGACAGAATTCGTGATGTAAATATTATTTTTTCCGGAAGCATTTCCATGAATCAGACCGGATTTTTTTGTCTTTGAACCGGACAGAAGGGTTACATTATCAATGGTTACCGTATCCGGCACGCCCGTATTATAATTTCCATCTTCCCCATAATCGACAAAGTATTCATCAATCAGGCCTGCGCCATCGATGCTTTCTCCATATATCTTCATATTACTTATGTATGCATCTCTGACATAGCGGAATAATGGTTTGCCTCCTTCTGGTATTACAATTGTGCATCCATTTCCGTCTAAATGTCCTGAAAATGGTAAAACACCTGTACCTTGTTTGGTTTCTGTGAAACCGACCTTCAATGTGCCGATTGGTTCCCAGGATTCTGGCATTTTTATACTTTCTCCATTCGCAGGCATGATTTTGAGGTAAGTATCTGCAAATGAATTCCCTTTTGCGACAGCATCCTTAATATTTATAAAATCTTCTGCCTCTTTAATTAAAAAAGGATTTGCTTCTGTTCCTTCACCGTCGAAGAAAGATGCGGTGTCGATAATTTTGACTTCAATCGGCGTAGTGTATACAGCAGCGGAAGTATCTACCATTCCGTCCTCTTTTTCAAGAGAATTGCTTACAGCACAGTAATAATAATAAGTTCCTACATTACTTGCATCTACCGTTACTGTCGCCTTGTCTCCGTTTGCCACAGGATCTCCGCTTGTCGTATTATTCTCTTCTGAGATGTACCACTGATATTTCGGTTCGCCGCCTAAATCCATTGATTCAGCTGTAACTGTTAGATTATAACTTGTTTGTCCTTTCAGAACCTCTGCATTTGTCGACTGTGATGTAATCTTTGCCGGTGAAGCATAGGTCGGTTTTACTCGAACCATGCACTTTTCCGATTCTGTGATAAACTTTGTTTCGTTCACCGTGTTGGTTACTTTGCAATAATATATAGTATTCCCTGCATACTTTGTCGGAATCGAATATTCAGCTTCTGTTGCATTTTCTATTGCCTTACTACTCCAGGAACCGCTGCCGTTCTTGTCACTTTCAGAATACCACTGATAGCTCAAGCTGCTTCCGTCAGGAGCAGTAACATTTACTTTCATCTTTACCTCAGCGTCTTTTGCACAGCCTATGGCTTTGGATGTATCACCTGTGCCTACATCCTCTTGAACAGGCTCAGCACCGGTATATGAAGTGGTTACCTGTGGAGTATAATCTTTTTTATCAACAAGGATTATATAGTCCGTACCTTTACCGCTTCCCTCTGTTCCTTTATATTCAACTTTAAAAGGAATCATTTTTTGTTCTGCATCATTATCAGAATATTTTGTCAAGTCAATTGTGACTTCTTCCCCGCTGCTTATTTCTTTATCGTCAATCTTAATCTTTGCATAAGCAGGGGTTTTAGCTGTACAAACTAATTTGATCTTATCATCTGCACAGCATATATTATATTGATCCTTATCACTTTGTTTCACTACTGCTAATTGCTGTCCGTCCTCGCCAGCAGCAGTCAATTCTGAAAGACCTACGCTGCGAATCAAATTAAAGTAGTATGTTTCTTGAGGCTCTGTGCTGCTCTTAGTATTATGTACTTCGATCTTAAATTTATGTTTGCTGCCGACTGAAACATACTTGGCTTTAGTAAGAGTAAAAAGACTTATCGAATAATATCCTTCTTCAGCTTCGTTTTTTGTTGGCATATTCCATGCAGTTTCTGTTACCCATTTATTTGATTTTTCATCAAAATGATAAAGTTTAGTATACTTGTCCTTGTCGTTCGCATACACCCTCAAATGAAATGATTTGGTATCCGGACAAACACATGTTACGGCATCATTTTCACTTTTTTTCAGAACTACATCTATTGGTGTGTTTTTATCAAAGAGTTCCGCCCTTTTTATAACTTGGGTACTTCTCTCAGATGTTTCCGCAAAAGCCATGCCCGGTATCATGGTCATGAGCATCGCCAGCGAAAGCAGCAGACACAGAAGTTTTTTACTTGTCTTTGTTTTTTTCATTTCCTTCTCCTTTCTTAAATTACTTAACCCTATTCCCCTTTCGTTTGTTCCGGTGCTTTCGCCTTTAAAATCTTGCGGTCTTTTAAAGTAAAACAAAAGCACCCGTTTCTGAGGGTGCTTATTCAGTCATCTACTTTTGTGCGTTTGATTCCGGCATAACCGGACTATGCAGATTCAGCCGCCCGGCATGCAGCGTAAATACATATTTCACGCAATCAAAAAAACCTATTGCCCTATCTCAGAAGACAAAATGTGCCGCCAAGGTGACAGGTCTACCGACTTAATCCTCTAACCTACTTGGACGTCTTCCCGGAGCCTTCGGCTCCAGTGACTTATATGCCCTTTCGCAGATAATACGGTTGCTGAGACACAGCGCAGGATTCTGACCTGCTTCCGAGATGTCACCGCGTGGTATTCATTTGTGATTATATATTACTTCATACATGAGCCTCCTGTCAAGACGGCAGTATGTATTTCAAAAAGAGACTCGGTATATACCGGGTCTCATGATATGAATCGTAAGTATTATTATCTTTCAACGATAAGGGCTGTTCCCATACCGCCGCCGATGCACAGTGTTGCCAGACCGTACTTGGAGTCTCTTCTCATCATTTCGTAGATCAGAGTGATAAGGATTCTGCAGCCGGATGCTCCGATTGGATGTCCGATTGCGATTGCTCCGCCGTTTACATTAGTCTTTTCAGGATCTAAGTTCAGATCTTTTCTTACTGCCAGTGACTGAGCGGCAAATGCTTCGTTAGCTTCTACCAGGTCGATATCCTCGATAGTCAGACCTGCCTTGTCAAGAGCCTTTCTGGAAGCAGGTACAGGACCCACACCCATGATTGAAGGATCAACACCTGCTGATGCATAGGACTTGATTGTGCACAGAGGCTTGATTCCCAGTTCCTCAGCCTTTTCTTTTGACATTACAACTACTGCAGCTCCGGCATCATTGATTCCGGAAGCGTTAGCGGCAGTTACGATACCGTCTTTTTTAAATGCAGGTTTTAATTTTGCAACCTTATCAATTGTAGTTCCGAATTTAGGGAATTCATCTGTATCGAAAACGATTGGATCGCCTTTTCTCTGAGGGATTTCTACAGGTACGATTTCGTCCTTGAACTTACCTGCCTTGATAGCTTCTTCAGCTCTGTTCTGGGAGATTACTGAGAATTCGTCTAATTCTTCTCTTGTTATTCCCCACTGTTCTGCAACGTTCTCTGCAGTGATACCCATGTGATATCCGTTGAAAGCGTCCCACAGACCGTCGTTAACCATCATGTCAACCATCTGAGCGTTGTTCATTCTTGCGCCCCATCTTGCTGAAGGCAGCGCATATGCTGTTGCAGACATGTTTTCTGCGCCGCCGGCAACGATGATATCTGCATCGCCTGCTTTGATTATCTGAGCAGCAAGCTCAACAGCTCTCAGTCCGGAACCGCATACTTTATTGATGGTCATTGCAGGTGTTTCAATAGGAAGACCTGCGTCTAAAGTCATCTGTCTTGCAACGTTCTGTCCTAAACCACCCTGCAGTACAGCACCCATAATTACTTCGTCAACCATTTCAGGCTTGATTCCTGCTCTTTCAACAGCGCCTTTGATCGCGATAGCACCGAGTTTTCTTGTAGGGATTCCCTTTAATGCTCCGCCGAAGCTTCCAATAGGTGTTCTGGCAGCACTTACGATAACAACTTCTTTCATTCTTGTGTATCCTCCTTAGATTTCTTTGTACATATAAATAACTAATACATCTTGTATACAATATTATTTAACCACAAAGCAGGAAATAAAGCAAGCACTTTTTGATAAAAAATTAACAAAAATTTTTCTCACCTCATTTCGCATATACAAAACCTTATTGAAATTGTATCATATTTAATCCAATTCGCAAATACTTTGTGTGAAAGTATTTAAATTAACAATGTTCTTCTTTGAATACAGCGGTGTATTTTTCGGCCATTTTGAAGGGTTTGTAGGACATCTTTGTCTGGCGGAGGTTCTCCATTCCCATGTCTTCTTCGCGGTTTACATAAATGGTTTCTGCAGGAAGCCTCTTGCAGAATTCATTGTTTATGGCCTGATACAGGCCTCTTATTCTGTCGTCGGCCTTTTCAACATGCACTATAACTGTTTCTTTGCTGTGAGTTTGAGCAAACTCACCTAGGGTCACCGCCTCAATTTTACCATTTATTCTTATTATTCCTGACAAAAGTCCTTTGCCGACAAAAGAAAGAAGCTCTTTTATGGCTACATTTTCAAGTTCCAGGATTTCCTTCCATTCCTCCGGCGTTTCGCCTAGTTTGTACTGGTTCTTGCTCAGTATATATTCCATTATTTCAGGCACTGTTTCTTCTGTGGCTTCTTCGTATGTGAAGCTGTAGTTGCGGAGGAAATAGTTCAGATGGTTCTTTTTCTGATGCAGTTTCCGGCCGCTTAAGGCTACAAGGTCTTCCTTAAGGTAGATATAATCATCATCGTCCCTGTCGTGTTCAACATCCACATCATCTCCGAAAGTTTCTTTTAATATCGGAACGAGAGATTGTGGTATCAGACTCAGTTCGAATACCTGTCCCTTCTGTCTGAACATTGCCGCCGCCGTTTCTATTGTTTCTTTTACTTTATCAGGGTCATAACTTCCGGTTCTGGTCAGAGGGAAAGACATAAAATATTCCTCCTCCTCCGTCTCAAGAGTGCCCAGTCCTGCTATGCAGAGATATTCACCTATGACCTGCCATGTCAGTTTGTGAGTATTTCTCCATATATAATTGGCAATGAACGTGTGACTGGAAGACTGATAGTCATATCCGTCAAAGTAGCTGTTTAGAAGGTCTATTTCATTTTCTGTCAGATTATTAAAGTCGTTTTCAAATATCATAACTATTTTACTATTGCCGAAATCGCCTTGAACTCCGGCGCCTTTGCCCCTCCCAGTATCTCATACAATACGCTTTCGCCGCAGGTTATCACGGCTCCTTCCGTTTTCATCCGTTCAAGAGATGCTCTGTGATTTGCCATATCCCGCGAACCCAGACAGTCCACAGGCAGAAAAACTCTGTATCCATGCTCCATCAGATCCAGCGTTGTCTGCTCCACGCATATATGAGTTTCTATGCCTGTTATTATTACGGTTTTTCTTCCCGATGCTTCCAGTGCAGATCTGAACTCCGGATTCTGCCAGGCGCTGAAGGTGGTCTTGTCTATGGCTTCAAACTCACCCAGTGCTCCGGCCACACTGTCCACTGTCTGCCCCAGCCCTCTGGCATACTGTGTGGTTACCAGTTTGGGTATACCCAGTACATTCAGACCTGCGGCAAGTTTGATGATGCTTTTCTCGATTTTTTCTTTCTCTTCCATGGCCGGAAGGAGCTTTTCTTGAAAGTCTATGGCTACCAGCACGGCTTCTTCTCTTTTTATTCTTAAAATCTCTGTCATAATTTCAACTCCCATTTATCTATTTCCTTGAGTCCGTCATAATCGTTGAGGTCGTATTTCACGGCAGAAACGGTGGCATATCCCATGCGTATGAGCTTTATGTCTGCGTCCTCCGTCCATGAATCCGATTCTTCCAACGTGCCGGAATATATGTATGTTGTTTTTTCTCCACAGCTTTCAACCTGCTTAAAATTGGTGCTGTACTCTACCTTGCCCAGTCGCGCTGTCTTTACACCTCTTATTTGTTCTGCCGGAAGATTCGGTGTATTGATGCTTATTACTCCGATTTTGCCTTTGTTTTCAATGGCCGTAGGCAGGACTTCAGCCGCCAACCTGCATGCGGCATCAAAATGCGCAGCCTGATGGCTGTTTACGGATACTGCCACAGCCGGAATTCCTTCAAGTATACCTTCTGCAGCAGCGGAAACGGTTCCTGAATACATGGTATCAGTTCCCAGATTGCCTCCGTGATTGATCCCCGAATATACTATATCAATTTCTATCCCACGGCGGCGGAGTATGTCCATACCCAGCTTGACACAGTCTGCCGGCGTGCCGTCACATTCATACGCAAGGACAGCGCCGGGTAAATATGCTTCCTTCACGGTTATTTTCCCATTGACACTGAGGGCATGGCTGCTGGCGCTTCGCTGTGTGTGCGGAGCCACCACATACACGTCACCAAAATCAGACATGGCTTCTGCCAGTGCTCTTATTCCCTCTGCGCTTATACCGTCATCGTTCGAAATCAATATGTTCATTCACTTAAATCCATTACCTTTCCTATGCTGTCATTTATGACCAGATCTGCTCTGCTGTCATAAGGCGTGGTCTGCTTATTTATCAGCACCAGATTATCTCCGTTAAAATAGCGTATAAGCCCCGCTGCCGGATAAACTACCAGAGATGTTCCCCCTATTATAAGGGTATCTGCTCTGCTTATGGCGTTTATGGCTCCCATCATGCAGCTTTCGTCCAGAGTTTCCTCGTAGAGAACAACGTCCGGTTTTACCACACCGCCGCATTTGCTGCAGTGAGGAATACCTTCTTTGCAGTTGTCCTCGTTCATTATATATTCCACATCGTAAAAGCTGCCGCAGTCCATGCAGTAGTTTCTTAAAACGCTGCCGTGAAGTTCATACACATTTTTGCTCCCCGCCCTCTGGTGCAGCCCATCTATGTTCTGTGTAACCACTGCCTTGAGTTTTCCTTCTTCTTCAAGGCGCGCAATTGCCAGATGAGCCTTGTTGGGTTTGGCATCAAGGTATATGAGATTCTTTTTGTAGTAATCAAAAAATGTCTTCATGCGCCGCATGAAAAAAGTATGGGAAAGTATCTCTTCCGGCGAGCAGCCATACTGTTGCTGCGCACTGTAAAGCCCTTTTTCGGATCTGAAGTCCGGAATATTGCTTTCTGTAGATACGCCGGCTCCGCCGAAGAACACTATTGAATCCGACCTGTCGATGATTTTTTTCAATCTGTCGTCCATTATGTCTGTCTCCTTATTATCTGCCGATTTTCGTTGCTATTATTATACCACTTATGATAAAATTTTGGTAGATTTTTAGGGAGGATACGAGATGAATAATAAAAAAGGACTTACTGCCCTGGTTCTCAGCGGAGGAGGCTCCCGCGGTGCCTATCAGGCAGGAGCGTGGCAGGCTCTTGCGGAACTGGGCATAGATATCGATATGGTTACAGGAACTTCTGTAGGAGCCATCAACGGAGCCATGGTCTGTCAGGGTGATCTTGACCTGACTGTAAAGCTGTGGAAGGAGATAGAAACACATATGGTCTTTGATGTTCCTGAAGGCAGTCAGCCTATAGACTATGCAAAGGAAATCGTCATAAACCACGGAGCCGGCACCGCCGGCCTCAGGGAACTGCTGGAAAAATATATCGATGAAGATAGGGTTCGCCAATCTTCCATGGATTATGGCCTTGTGGTGGTAGAGACCTCCGGTTTCAAGGTTCATCGCCTTTTCAAAGGCGATATACCCCATGACAAAATTATTGATTATGTCCTTGCCAGTTCCTCCGTTTTTCCGGCAGTCCACGCATGTGAAATAGACGGAAAAGATTATATTGACGGAGGTTATGTAGATGTTCTTCCCATAAAAATGGCCGTAGAAAAGGGGGCTGATCGCATTATAGCAGTCAAGCTCAATGCCATGGGCATACTGGATCACGAATCCTTTAAAAACGCTCCAAACCTTACTGTCATAGAGTCCAAATGGAATCTGGGCAACACGCTGATCTTTGATGTAAACAATGCCCGCAGGATAATGCGCCTGGGTTACCTTGACACCATGCGTGCATTCGGTGTTCTGGACGGAACATATTACGCCTTTTCCAAAAATGCTTTCAGCAGAACCGACTGTAGGCTAGCCGACGCCTGTGCTCATATTTTTGATATGGACCCTGCTGTTCTGTACACCCGATCTGTATTTATGGACAAGCTTTCTCAGTCAATAAGCCTTTCGGATCGCGAAATGGAAGAAGCTCTTTCCCACGTCAAGCGTATGGGTGAAAGCCTATCCTCTGCTGTTGCCTTTATAAAGGATATTAAAAATATTGTCAGCCAGAAAACTCTCTGCTTCCTTATAGCCGACAGCATCAAAGACAAAGGTGCTGACAGCATATTTGTCAGCCGCGCAGCAATCAGGCTTCTGCCGGAGCAGGTTGCTGCTGCCCGCTTCCTGGCAAAATATAATCTTATATAAAAAAGACGATGATGGTTCATCTGCATTTTGAATCATCATCGTTTTTTCTTTATTACATCTCGTCCAATCTGTAGCAGAAAAACTTCTTTGCAGGAGTCTTGTAAAGAGCCATGGAAAGGATTGTCGCCAGAACCATTCCAACCACAAACTGACCAACATTAAACGGCGCACCCAGGAAACCCGACAGCAAATTTCCTGCCATTACTCCATCGACTATGGCATATCCCAGAACCATTTCCAGCCCTGCCAGTACCATTCCTGCGATTTCAATCAACGGCATATTTCCAAGTTTAGCATGGTTTTTGCCTTTCTTGGCTGCAGCTTCTATGAAAGCTCCCATTATGAATCCCATGATTCCTTTTACAATAAGTGTCCATGGCGCATACATGGCATATCCTCCCAGCACATCGGCGAGGCCTGAGCCAACTCCTGATGCAAATGCACCGCCTTTTTTCCCCAGGAGCAATACGGAAAGGAAAATCATGGTATCTCCAAGGTGCACATAGCCTTGTGTAAAGGGGCTTGGAATCCTGATGCTCAAGGTTGCCACCATCACCAGGCACATCATAAGGGCTGTGAGAACCAGTTTATTTGTTTTCTCTGAACGTGTCATTTTTATTCCTCCGATAATTGTTGCATTTTTGTATTGATATGATTATAATACTACTAAAATGTTATTATTAAAATATGCAAATATATTTATTTTTATATGTACAGTTTAGGAGGTAGTCCCCTATGAAACCTATATTAGTGGATTTTTCTGACAGTTCTGCGGAATCATTATATATACAGTTATACCGCAGCATACGCGACGACATACTTTCCGGTCAGATCAGAGAAGGAGAGAAACTTCCTTCTCTGCGAAACCTGTCCCGCACATTAAATATCAGCATCACAACTACCCAGCAGGCTTACAATCAGCTTCTGGTAGAGGGATATATCGTAAGCCGGCCACAGTCAGGCTACTACGTGGCCCAGGTTCTGGGTACAGGCAAAGGCGCCTCACCACTGTCTGAGTCTGATGAATTTTACGGTGAAGTTCTGCCTTCAGAGGAAAACCCATACATATGCGACAGCAGCTGTTTTGACTTCAACAAGTGGAAAAAATGCAGTTCAAAAGTTTTTAATGACTATTCCGATTTGCTTCTCTTCGAAAGCGACCCTCAAGGCGAAGCGGCTCTCAGGGCGGAAATATGCAAATATGTTTTTTCTTCCCGCGGTGTCAAATGCAGCCCTTCTCAGGTAGTAATAGGCGCAGGAACTCAGCAGATCACAGGTCATCTCTGCCGTATTCTCCTGGAGATGAACATACATCACGTGTCTCTGGAAAGTCCGGGATATCTCCCGGTTCACAGCATGTTTTCAGATGGTGGCTTCACTATTTCACACATACCTGTAACATCCGAGGGCATTGAGATTTCAAAACTGCCTATAAACATTCCTTCGGCGGTATACGTAAGCCCTTCCAATCAATTTCCCACCGGCGCCGTAATGCCTGTAGGAAAGAGAAACAAGCTTCTGGACTGGGCTGCAGATAATGATAGCATAATCATCGAAGACGATTATGACAGTGAACTGCGTTATTTCGGGAAACCGGTCCCTGCTCTGCAAAGTCTGGATAAATCCAGCAGGGTGGTATACCTTGGGTCTTTTTCATCTACGCTGTTCCCGGCTGTGAAAATCTCCTATATGGTTCTGCCTGAGCCTATGGCCGCCATCTTCAGCAAAATCAAATACAGATATACCCAGACCTGCTCAAAGGCAGAACAGCTTACGCTGGCTCTTTTTATGGAACAGGGCTACTATAATACCGGCATAAGGAAGCTTCGCAGTCTTTATTCTCAGAAGCTGGCTTTGACCATGCAGGCGCTGGCATCGGTGCCCGGCCTGAAAATAACGCCTACAAACACTCAATCAGGCATCAACCTTATCATAAGGGTTCGTACAAAAAAAACAGCCGATGAACTTTGCCATGAAGCAAAGTCCATCGGCCTGCAGGTGGTTCCCATGTCAGACATAACCGATCAGGATACTGCAGCTCTGATTTTCTATTACAGCAAGCTTCCTATAGGGCAGATAGATACGCTTATTCGAAAGCTAGCTGACCTCTGGTCATCTAACTGAGTTCAAATCCCGTATCGTCGGCGGAGAGATGAACCTCTCCGTCTTTTGTTACAAATATGGCTTCAACGCCGTTGGTATCTTTTATCAATTCAGCAGCCTTCCGGTAGCCCAGAGCCAGGCATGAGGTGCTGAGTCCGTCGCAGTATGCCGAGTTTCCTTTGTCGGCTATTACCGTCACTGACAGCAGGTCGGTATCTGCCGGATATCCTGTCTCAGGATTCAATACATGGTGATATCGCACACCGTCAATTTCAAAATATCTTTCGTAAGTTCCGGAAGTCACAACAGTCTTGTCTCTGCATGGCAGAATCCCCAGAAGCTGCCCGCTTTCGGAAGAAGGATCCTTTATCCCTATCTTAAACAGCTCCCCGCTGCTTTCTGTCATACTTTGCCCTTTCTCTCCTATGGCTACTATATTTCCTCCAAGATCCACAATGGCAGAGGTCACGCCCTGTTCTTCAAGGTACCGAGCCACCTTATCTGCGATATACCCTTTGGCTATTCCTCCCAGATCCAGCTGAGCCTCCGGATCTGCCATGCGCACAGTGTTTCCTTCTATGATTATGCCTCTGTAATCTACATGAGATACTGCCTCTCTCAGCAGATAGTCCTCCGGCACTTTCCCTGTATGTTCTCCTTCATCGTCCTGCCCGTGAAAATCCCATATATCGCTTACGGCGCCTATGGTTATATCAAAGGCTCCCTCTGATTTTTCTCCGAACTCAATGCCCTTTTCTATCACTTCTATTGTTTCGTCTCTTACTGTCACAGCCTGCCCGCCGGCATGATTTATCTTGTAAACATCGCTTTCTTCTATGGTTTTGCTGAGTATTTTCTCGTAGCTGTCACATATTTTAAAAGCGTCGGTTATGGTTATCAGAGCATCCTGACGTTGTTCTTCTTCACTCTTTTCCTCCATTCCATCCATGGAGTAAATCGTTATCCTGCATATGGTATCAAGATGAAAACTTGTTTTTTCAATTCCCTGATTATTGGATTTGGATGCACAGCCTGTTTGTGGTATAATAAGCAGTGAAAGTATAATCAGTAGCGCAGTAAATTTTTTCATAGCTGTAACCTTTCTTAAAGGAGTTTTTTATGATAAAAAAAGCGGATATCGCTCTTTTCTTTTTATTGCTGGCAGCGGGGCTGGTCGTGTCCTTTGCATCTCTCAGCGCAGACACAGGGGACAAAGTTCTGATTACCGTCAGCGGCGAAACCTACGGCACCTATGATCTTTCAAAGGATCAGACCATCCATGTGAGCCATGATGGTCACACCAATAATATTACCATAAAAGATGGCAGCGTTTCAATGTCTTATTCTGACTGCGCAAATCAGGTGTGTGTGCATACCGGTGCCATATCTCAGACCAAAGACTCCATAGTCTGTCTTCCTAACAGAGTCATGGTGGAAATAATCGACAGCAAGGCGGGAGGTGATGTAGATGTCATCTCAGGCTGACAGAAGTTATGCGTTGCGAACCAAAAAGCTGGCCCTCAGCGCCATCCTTGCGGCTCTTGCCATGATTCTTTCCTATGTTGAAGCCATGGTGCCCATGCCTGTTCCCATTCCCGGAATAAAACTGGGACTGGCTAACCTGGTTATCCTTCTGGCGATATACAGGCTGGGCTTCAAATATGCCCTTGCCATAAACTGTATAAGAATATTTGTAACCGGCCTGCTATTTACCGGTGTTTTCGGAATCCTGTATTCACTTGCCGGCGGACTGCTGAGCCTGCTTGTCATGTATCTGCTGTACAGAACAGAAATATTCAGTATGGTTGGAGTCAGCATGGCCGGCGGAGTCGCACATAATCTCGGACAGCTTCTTACTGCGTGCCTGATAATGTCCAATATACGGCTCATGTCCTACTTTGCTGTGCTCCTCTTTGCAGGAATGGGCAGCGGAATTCTAATGGGAATAGTAGCATGGCTGGTCTGCCAAAGGCTGCCTCATCTGAAAATATAAAAGCAAGGAGTTCTTTATGAAGCTAAACAGAATATGGGCGATATTTTTCAGCCCTACAGATACAACAAAAAAGGTCGTAATGCATATGGCTGTATCAGTGTCTCGTCTGGCGATATGTCCCGTATTGCAATACGATTTCACTCTTCCTGAAGGACGTCAGAGCTTCCCTCACACGGAGCAAGGTGACCTTGTAATCTTTGGAGTTCCCACCTATGCCGGAAGAATTCCCAATGTGCTTCTCAGATATCTTGATACAATAAAAGGCAACGGCGCTATGGCCGTGCCTCTTGTAACTTTCGGAAACAGAAATTTTGACAATTCTCTCATAGAACTGCGCGACATACTGGAAAAGGCAGGGTTTGCCACTGTTGCCGCCGCTGCCGTTGCTTGTGAGCATTCTTTTTCTTATTCCCTTGGTGCGGGTCGTCCTGACGGGGAAGATCTTGCCCAGATTACTAACTTCGCGCAAAAGCTCTATTCCGGAATCTGTCGTATTGAGAAGCCTGAACATCGCATATCCGTTCCCGGCATTCCCGGCACCTACGGCGGGTATTACAAGCCTCAGGACAGATACGGAAAATTTATCGACATACGAAAGGTCATACCTCATGTATCGGAATCCTGTACCGGCTGCGGCCTGTGTGCTTCAGTATGCCCTATGGGCTCAATAGATTCCGGCGATATCAGGCATATGACAGGAATCTGCATAAAATGCGGAGCCTGCTTTAAAAAATGCCCTGCCTCCGCCCGTTATTTTGATGATGAGGGATATCTCTATCACAAAAGAGAGCTGGAAGAGTTATATAAAAGAAGGGCGCCTAACAGTTTTTTTCTCTGAACCATGCAACTATGACCCTTGAAGCGCCGTAGGTATCATTCCATACAGGTTCTTTTGAAAGTCTGTCACCCAGCTCATTATACCAGCCTTCAAATTCGTAGCCTTCTTCCGGCTGTGCCACATACTGCTGCAGGCCCGGTTCAATTTTCAGACCTACGTAACCGCCCTTTCCGGCCTCCAGGTCAAGATGAAATCTTCCTTCGCATCCCGGTGCCAGAGCGCTTATAAATTTTAAAGGATTGCCTGTGCAGTCAAGCTTTTCGATTCTCTTGTTATTGGTTAAGTCCAACTCTGTAAGCATGTTGTTCCGCACATACAGTTCGGTTATTTCTTCTCCTCTGGAAACATCCAGCTTTTCCAGCCGGCTGTCACTCATGTTGACAATCTCTTTTTTTTGTTCTTCCATAGTCATCCTCCGCTTCCGGAAACATCTCATGTGATATTTCCTACATAATAAAAAGAAGGCGTATTCATGAATACGCTCTCCTTAAAAGTCTGTTTTGATTAAAGCGGGCAAACGTTTATTGCTCGCATCTTAGCGCTGTTTTTAGGGTCAGCCTCTACATCAAAAGTAACTTTTTGGCCTTCGGCTAATGTTTTGTAACCTTCAATCTGAATGGCAGAAAAATGAACGAATACGTCTCCGCTGCCATCATCGTTGGAAATAAAACCGAAGCCCTTTTCAGGGTTAAACCATTTTACTGTACCGTTGTTCATCCGGGTACCTCCGTAAGTAAAAATTCAGTACCCATATAACAACGAGCCCCTTATCATGAATACTTTTTTCTATTATGGCATAAAATTGTTCTAAAGTCAATACAAAACCACTTTATGAAGAGCAAAGGCTCCTCTCGCCCTTGGCGTGAGGAGCCTGATATTTTTATGAGAAAGGTCGCTCTCTTAAGCTTCTTTTGCTTCTGCTGCCGGTGCTGCAGGAGCTGCCGGTTTTCTTTTTGCTCTCATGTTAATGATAGCGCCTGTAGGGCACTCTTTTGCACAAAGTCCGCAGTTCTTGCACTTTTCAGGGTCTATCATTGCATGGTTGTCTTCAACCTTGATAGCCTCAAATTTGCATACCTTTTCGCACTTTTTGCATCCGATACATCCGTTGGAGCAGGCTTTTCTTGTCTTTGCGCCCGGATCCTTGGAGTTGCACTGAACGATAACCTTGTTCTTTGCAGGAGCAATGCGGATAACATGGTTAGGGCACTGCTTTGCACAGATTCCGCAGCCTACGCACATTTCTCTGTCAACAACGGCAACACCGTTGCACACTTTGATTGCGCCATAAGGACATGCTGCTTCGCAGTCTCCCAGTCCCATACATCCGTGAGCACAAGCGCTGAGACCTCCGAATAACTGCTTTGCTGCAGAACAGGTTCTGAGTCCCTGATATTCCATAATGGTCTTAGCTGCGTCTTTATTTCCGTTACACATAACAACGGCAACCTGAGGTTCTGCTGAACCTGCATCAATGCCGAGGATTGCTGCCAGCTTTCCAGCAACATCAGCTCCTCCTACAGGGCACTTGGAAGCACCGATGGAAGGATCAGCTGCAAGGGCGTTGGCATAGTCGTCGCATCCTGCAAATCCGCAGGCACCACAGTTGGCTCCGGGCAGTTCTGCTCTCAGGTTGGATACGGTCTCATCTACAGGTACATAGAATACTTTTGATGCGATAGTCAGGATAACAGCAAATACGAAGCCTACTGCCACTACCAGCAATACGGGTATTAAAATGTTCATATTATTCGCCTCCTTATCCTATACCAGACCGCCGAATCCCATGAATGCCAGGGATAACAGCGCTGCAGTAACCAATGTTATAGGTGCGCCCTGGAAAGCCTTTGGAATAGCCGGGTTATCATCAATTTTGCTTCTCATTCCCGAGAAGATAATCATTGCCAGCAGGAAGCCGACACCGGCACCGAAGGAGTTAACCAGAGACTGGAGATAATTGTATCCGTCATCAATGTTGCTGATACATACGCCCAGTACTGCGCAGTTTGTTGTAATCAGAGGAAGGTATACACCGAGTGACTGATAAAGTGCCGGCATGCCTTTCTTGAGGAACATCTCAACAAACTGAACAAGTGCTGCAATGATAAGAATAAATACGATCGTCTGTAAATATTCCATTCCTGTCGGTACCAGGATGAAGTTGTAGATCAGACCTGTTACAAAGGAAGACAATGTGATAACGAAAATGATCGCACCACCCATTCCTGCTGCCGTTTCGATTCTCTTGGATACACCGAAGAACGGGCAGAGTCCGAGAAACTGGCTTAAGACTACGTTGTTGACGATCGCAGAGCTTACCAGGATCAGTAATAATTCTTTCATGCTTCCTTGCCTCCTTTGCACATTGTATTGTTGCAGGTATCACAGCCTGCACAGCATCCACAGCCTTCACTCGGGTCAATACCTCTCTTGGCAGCACCGATCTTGAATTTATTCTGGATCGCTGCAAGCATTGCGAGAACGAAGAACGCTCCAGGTGCAAGGATAAAGATTGTGATCGGCTCATATCCGAATTTTCCGCCTGCTGCGAGTGGAAGTATCTGATGTCCAAAGATCTGTCCGGCACCGAGAAGTTCACGGACTGCACCGATGCAGGTGATACTTAAGGTAAATCCAAGTCCCATACCAATACCATCAAATAATGACGGAATCGGAGGATTCTTGGAAGCATATGCCTCTGCACGGCCAAGGATGATACAGTTTACAACGATCAGAGGGATATAGATTCCAAGTGCGGAATACAGGCTTGGGATAAATCCCTGTAAAAGCATCTGTACGATGGTTACGAAAGATGCAACGACAACGATAAATGCCGGCATACGAACTCCATCCGGAATGAATTTCCTAAGAAGGGAGATCATAAGGTTGGACATTGCAAGGACTACTGTTGTGGTAAGTCCCATTCCGATACCGTTGATCGCGGATGTGGTAACTGCCAGTGTAGGACACATACCCAGTACCAGCACAAAAGTCGGATTTTCTTTGATAATACCGTTTACAAGACGTTCAGCAGGTGTATTTGCTTTCATGACTCTGCTCCTCCTTCCACATAACGAAATGCACAAAGGCCGGCATTTACACCGTTTGTCATGGCATTTGTAGTAATTGTGGCACCACTGATCGCATCGATCTGGTCGTCAGATGTGGCACCTGTCTTGGTATATTCGAATTTTTCTACGTTCTTATCCTTAAACTGATCCTGGAAATCCGGATTCTTGGCTTTCATACCAAGTCCGGCTGTCTCGCTGATGGACAGGATGGAGATTCCGTTTAAGGTTCCGTCGTTCTGAATTCCCATGGTGAACTGGATGTCTCCGCCATATCCTTCAGAATCTGTAACGTTGAGTGCATAGCCGATCGTCTCACCGGAAGCATCCTTGGCTTCCATGATCTCGTTGATCGTCTGTGCATTGAAATTATTCTCTGCAAGGTTTGCTGCCAGTGCATCAGCATCTACATCATATACTTCAAAGCTGTCTGCATCTTCAAATACAGCCTTGTATGCTTCCTGTTTGGACTGCTCCTGCTGCTGTGCGATAGGACCTGCTGTGATATCCTGGACTACGCCAAGTGCAAGACCGGCAACAAGCGTGATCGCTGTAATCGCGATCGTATCTTTTACAATACTCATGCTTTTTTACCTCCTTTTCCAAAAGCAACCGGTTTGGTCACTTTCTCGATAAGCGGTACCAGAAGGTTACAGAAGATGATCGCATAGGAAACACCCTCTGCGGATCCGCCAAAGAGACGGAAGATCGCTGTGACAACACCAAGACAGCATCCGTAAAGTAACTGTCCCTTCGGTGTGATCGGGGTCGTTACATAGTCAGTTGCCATGAACCATGCACCAAGCATCAGACCGCCGCCAAACAGATGGCTGAAAAGATAGTTTACATCAAATCCCTTGCCTGTTCCAAGCATATAAAGGATTACAAATACTGCAAAACTTCCGATATATGTAAGCGGGATCTTGAGGTCGATGACTTTGAATGCAAGCAGGATCACTGCACCGATCAGGATCGCGATTGCAGAAGTCTCACCGATGGTTCCGTGAATATTACCGATGAACAGGTTCTTTACAGAGATGGAATCTGCTGTGAATCCGCTGTTCTTAAGTTCTGCAAGAGCAGTTGCTCCTGTAACAGTATCAATACAGTGATATCCGCTCAGCTTGTCCACTGCGAAATCTGTCATTTTGCCTGCAAAGGAGATCATCAGGAAACATCTTGCAGCAAGTGCCGGGTTCATGAAGTTCTGTCCCAGACCGCCGAAAAGCTGTTTTACAACGATGATTGCAAAGGCACTGCCGAGTACCGGCATCCACAGCGGGATCTGCGGCGGCATGTTGAGCGCAAGCAGAAGTCCTGTAACAACTGCACTGAAATCATTGATGGTGTTCTTTTTATGCATAAGACGGTCATACAGCCATTCAAAAAAGACGCTGGACGCAACCGTCACGAGTACAACAAGAAGTGCACGGAAGCCGAAGTTCCAGATACCAAACAGTGTGGTAGGAAGCAGCGCAAGTGCAACGAGCTGCATGATCCGGCTTGTTGTCATTTTGTCCCTGACATGAGGATTAGATGATACATTTAACATTTGTTCCATTTTGTTCCCTCCCCCTATTTCTTCTTACGGCTGGCAAGAACCATTTTACGCATAGATTTGATACTCTGGGTCAGCGGTCTCTTCGCCGGACAGATATAACTGCAGCATCCACATTCGCAGCATTCCATACCATCCAGTGCTTCAAAACCTGCCATATCACCACGTTCAGCCAGCGTAGCCAGACGAGCCGGAAGAACATGACCGGGACAGACACCTACACAACGGCCACAGTTGATACATGCCGTCTGGATCTTCTGTGCCTCAGCTACTGCATCATGCTCCAGGAAAAGGAATGCAGAGGTTGTCTTGGTGCACGGGATATGAAGGTCATATAACGGGAATCCCATCATCGGACCACCGGAGATGATTTTCTCGATCTTGGCTTTCAGTCCGCCTGCTGCATCGATCAGTTCAGACATATCGGTTCCTGTATAAACACTGAAGTTCTTAGGCTCTTTGATGCCGTCACCTGTTACAGTCACAACTCGATCCATGACAGGTCTGCCCTGGATAACAGCCTTGTATACAGCAACTACAGTCTCTACGTTGTCTACCACGCATCCAACATCTGCCGGGAGCATCTTGGAGTTGATCTCTCTGCCTGTTGTCGCGTAGATCAGGGTACGCTCACCACCCTGTGGGTATTTGGTCATGAGTTCTTTGACTTCGATCCTCGGGATATCCTTGACCAGTTTCTGCATCTTCTCGATACAGTCCGGTTTGTTGTCCTCGATACAGATATAACCTTTGGCAGAATCAAAGAGTTTCAGGATCACTTTAAGTCCCTCGACTACTTTCTCCGGTTCTTCCATCATTCTGCGGTAGTCACTGGTGATGTACGGTTCGCACTCCGCGCCGTTTACCAGTACGTATTCGATCTTGGAAGGATCCTTCGGTGCCAGTTTGACATGAGTCGGGAAACCGGCTCCACCCATACCTACTACTCCGCCTTCTTTGATACGGTTCAGGATTTCTTCTTTGGTCAGATCTTCCAGTTTCGCAGGTGTGAACTCCACTTCCTGATACTGTTGGTCGTTCTCCACGATAATCGCATCGATCATGGCGCCTGTCGCATTCAGGCGCTTCTCGATCCCCTTAACAGTACCTGATACAGATGCGTGAAGAGGTACAGATACAAATCCTCCTGCATCTGCGATCTTCTGTCCTGCGAGAACCTGGTCACCCTTTTTGACACATGGAACAGACGGTGCTCCGATGTGCTGAGACATCAGGTAAGCCATGTCTCCTTTTGGGAGATACTTCTCAATCGGATGATTCTTTGCCAGTTCCTTACCTTCGTAAGGATGGATTCCGCCCTTAAAGGTCAGTTTTCCCATATATTCGTTTCCTCCTTTTTCATGAGCTGGTATCCACCGCCCATGTTTATTTTGTTTCTGGTGCTGCAGACGATGCCCTCTGCAGTAGAAATC
>OLSB01000092.1_pt1 | contig 98281 bp, 91 predicted proteins | sample 1672071 | NCBI WGS metagenome assembly OLSB01 (sample SAMEA3136642, study PRJEB25190) | human gut metagenome | biome: human gut; feature: human-associated habitat; material: faeces | place: Austria | collected 2013
ACTAGGTCGACCCACACTCATGTAACAGCCCAACCCCAAAATTTGGACCAATGCCTAAAAAAACGCTCCCCTGCTACCCACCGATAGCAAAAGAGCGTTCCCTTTATCTGCTTATTTACTTTTCTGCTGCAGCGCTCTTCACAACAGCCTTCGCAGCCTTTTCGAACTTGGTACGCGCCAACATCACAAAATGTCCGCAGCCGCAGCATTTCATACCAAAGTCCATACCCGTACGGGTAATTTCCCACTCATCACTGCCACAGGGATGAGCTTTTTTCATTTTGACGATATCGCCTACATTAACATCCTTACCGGAAAGCATTATTCAATACCGTCCAAAGTCATTACGTCGCTGACCTCATAGCCGGCTTCACGGATTTGCTCAATGATATCCATACCATTATTATTGAGAGCGGCACGAATGGTAACTTCAGCGGTACCATCACCATTTTGCTTGGTAACCAGAGAAATAATATTAATGCCGTCTTCCTTCATAATGTTGGAGATTTCCGCAACAACACCAACTTTATCAGGTGCTTCGATAGTAATACGCAGGCAGTTGCGGTTCATACCCATAATTTCTACGATAGAACGGAAGATATCGCTGCGGGAAACAATACCGCAAAGCTTATTCTCCTGGTTAACAACCGGCAGAGCGTTAACTTTGTATTTATACAGCTTGTAGGCAACATATTCGATAGTATCATCTGCCTCAACGCTGATAACGCTACGTTTCATAACGTCTTTAACCTTCAGACGTCCCAGCAGATAATTAGCCTCATAACGGGAAAGGGTGCTGCTGTCACTGGGAGAAGCTTTGCCGATATCATCACTGGTAATAATGCCGCGTACGCGTTGCATATCATCTACAACTGGCAGGCTGATAAGTCTTTTGCCACGCATAATTTCGCGTGCTTCCAAAATGGATTGATCCTCACGTATGGTAACAACAGGTTCAGTCATAATATCTTTTACTAACATATGAGTTTTACCTCCTTTGACTAGAAAACACAATCATTTTAATATAATCATTTTCACTTTAAGGCAGCTATGAAGCAACCCGACGCATTTGTATATTAATCAGCCGCCGAGATATGCTTTGCGAACAGCCTCGCTGCTTGCCAGCTCCTTAGCTGTACCGCTCAGAGTAATACGTCCTGTTTCCAGAACGTAGGCCTTATCAGCGATAGACAGCGCCATATTAGCATTCTGCTCAACCAACAGAACGGTAGTACCGCTCTCGTTGATTTCCTTTATTATATTAAAAATTTCCTTTACAAGCAAGGGGGCAAGACCCATAGAAGGCTCGTCCAGCAGCAGCAGCTTAGGACGGCTCATCAGCGCACGGCCCATAGCCAGCATCTGCTGCTCGCCACCGGAAAGCGTACCGGAAAGCTGGTCCTTACGTTCCAGCAGCCGCGGGAATTTTTTAAAGACATCATCCATGTCCTTGGCAATTCCGTCCTTGTCCTTACGCAGATAAGCGCCCAACTCCAGATTCTCCAGAACAGTCATATTGGCAAAAACATGACGGCCCTCAGGAACCTGGCACAGGCCCATGCCGACAATTTTATGCGCCGGTACACCGGCAATATCATGACCTTCATATAAGATTTTACCGGTCTTCGGTTTCATCAGACCGGAAATGGTACGCAATGTGGTAGATTTACCGGCACCGTTGGAACCAATCAGCGCTACGATTTCACCATCGGGAACATCGAGGCTGATACCTTTGATAGCGTGAATCGCGCCATAATATACATTGATATCTTCAACAGTTAACATCAGTTGATAACCTCCTCGCCCAAGTATGCTTCAATAACGCGTGCATTTTGTTTGATTTCATCCGGAGTACCTTCGGCAATCTTCATGCCGTATTCCAGTACGTAAATACGCTCGCAGACACCCATTACCAGGCCCATATCATGCTCAATCAGCAGGATGGAAAGATTGAATTCCTTACGAATCCAGCGAATCATTTCCATCAGCTCTTTGGTTTCCTGCGGGTTCATGCCGGCAGCAGGTTCGTCCAGCAGCAGCAGCTTCGGCTCGGTAGCCAGAGCACGCGCAATTTCCAGACGACGTTGTTTGCCATAAGGTAGGTTTTTGGCTACCTCATGTGCTTCTTCCTCCAGATGGAAGATTTTCAGCAAATCAAGAGCCTTTTGTGTAATGAATTCTTCCTCACTGAGATACTTGCCGTCGCGGACTATAGCATCAGCCAGATTATAGGTTACGTGCATATTATAAGCAATTTTTACATTGTCGATAACGCTCAGCTCAGAGAACAGACGGATATTCTGGAATGTACGCGCCATGCCCATCTGCGTAACCTGGTAAGATTTTTTACCGCTGCTTTGCTGACCGTTAAAATATACCTTGCCTTCTGTCGGTGTATATACACCGGTAATCATGTTGAAGGCTGTTGTCTTGCCGGCGCCGTTAGGACCGATAAGGCCAATCAGCTCTCCCTCGTCGATATGCATGGAAAGATTGGAAACGGCACGCAGGCCGCCGAAAACCATGGATACATTATCTACCTTCAGCAGTTCTGCCATTGTCCTTACCTCCTAATTTAAACATTTTCAAGCTCAATTCCTTGCTGCCGAACAGACCTTGCGGACGGTACAGCATCAGGATAATCATAGTAACAGAATAGATAATCATACGCCATTCCGGGTAATCCGACAAATAAGCGGAAATGAAGGTCAACAATGTCGCACCGGTAATAGCGCCGGTCATAGAACCAAGACCGCCCAAAACAACCATGGTCAGAATATCGAAGGAACGCATGAAGGTGAAGGACGCAGGATGCGCCAGGAAGAAGTAGTGACTGAAGAGTGCACCTGCAGTACCGGCAAAAGCAGCACCGAAGGTGAATGCCATTACTTTATATTTAGTAGTGTTGATACCCATGGTATCTGCAGCAATTTCGTTTTCACGGATTGCCAGGCAGCAACGGCCATAGGAAGAGTTTTTAAAGTTCTTGATGAAGAAGATGATTGCTATCATAATCCAGAAGGTATACGCGAAATTGGTCATACGGGGAATGCCCATCAAACCGGAAGCACCGCCGACATAATCAATGTTCAGGATGCAGATACGGATAATTTCGCCTAAGCCCAAGGTGGCGATTGCCAGATAGTCACCATCAAGACGCAGCGTCGGCAAACCAATCAAAAAGCCCAACAGGCCGGCAGCCAGGGTTGCTACAACCAGGCCTGCCTCAAAAGGCATACCCAGCTTAACCGTCATAATAGCACTGGTATAAGCACCGACTGCCATAAAGCCGGCATGACCGATAGAAAACTGACCGGTATAACCGTTAATCAAGTTCAGGCTAACTGCAAGAATAATGTTGATACAGATAAGGATAATGTTCAGCTCCCAGAAGGGACCGATGATTTCGCCAAAGAGCAGGCCTTGTACGATACCAAAAACGATAACGCAGGCAACTATGGCTTTTAAATCAAATTTTCTAATTGCATTCATACCATGTCACCTCAGACTTTCTCACGAACGTTCTTGCCTAATAAGCCGGAAGGTTTATAAAGTAAGATGATAATCAAAATACCGAATGCTGCCGCATCACGGAAGGTAGAGGAAATATAGCCGCTGACCATCGCTTCTACAACGCCCAGGATAATACCGCCGATCATAGCACCGGGGATAATACCGATACCGCCGAGAACTGCGGCAACGAAGGCTTTAAGACCGGGCATCATGCCCATCAGCGGGTCAATAGAGTTATAGTAAACACCTACCAGCACGCCGCCTGCTGCTGCCAAAGCACTGCCAAGCGCAAAGGTAGTGGAAATTACACGGTCAATGTTGATGCCCATCAGCCTTGCAGCGTCAGCATCATAGGATACAGCACGCATAGCCTTGCCGGCTTTTGTTTTATTTACAATGTAGGTAAGAACAGCCATCAGGATAATAGCGCTCAACAGGATAACCAGCTGCTGACTGTTAGCAACCAGTGGTCCAAGGTGATATACTGTAGCGCCGAATACAGCGGGGAAGGTTCTCGGCTGCGGAGAAACCAGCAGAATCATGCTGTATTCCAGGAAGAAGGATACGCCGATTGCAGTAATCAAAATTGCGATACGCGGTGCATTACGCATGGGGCGATACGCAACACGTTCGATAATAATACCTGCGATAGCAGCGCCTGCCATCGAGAAAATAATTGCCGGAATGAACGGCAAGCCTAATCGGGTAGTAGCGAAGAAGCCAAAATAGGCACCCAACATATAAATATCGCCATGAGCAAAGTTTATCAGCTTAATGATGCCGTAGATCATAGTATAACCCAAGGCGATCAATGCGTAGATACTGCCGAGAGATACACCATTTATCAGCTGCTGAAAAAACTGATGGATAAAAGTCTCCATAATTTACCTCCCTAGAGATTTCAAAGATTTGTGTAAGCGGGACACGCTTACTTAAAGGAAAAGGCTGTTGCTACGCAAAACAACAGCCTCGTTGATTAAATCAGATTAACTACTAATGTAAACTATCAGGGATTAACTTTAGTTTTAAAGGTTTGTTTGCCATCTTTATGTTCGATAATTACAGCACTCTTGATCGGGTTATGCTGTTCGTTAAAGGTTACTTCACCGGATACACCCTTGAAGCCTTTAATCTTAGCCATTGCTTCAGCAATTTTAGCCGGATCGGCACTGCCTGCATCTTCGATTGCTTTTGCAACCAGCAGAGCGGAATCATATGCCAATGCTGCAAATACATCCGGGTTGGTATTGTAAGCTTTTTTGTATTCGGCTACGAATTCTTTGTTCAGATCAGAGGTATCGTCCGGAGAATACAGGCTGGAGAAGAAGGTGTTTTCCAGAGCAGCTTTGCCGGCAATTTCAGGAAGCTTAGCGCTATCCCAACCGTCGCCGCCTGCCATAGGAACGTTGATGCCCATCTCACGAGCTTGTTTAACAATCAGACCAACCTCCTGATAATAACCGGGGATGTAGATGAAATCAGGTTGTGCAGCTTTGATTTTGGTCAAAGTGGATTTGAAGTCGGTATCCTTTTGCAGATATGCTTCTTCAATTACAATCTGACCGCCGTTTTTAACAAAGTTCTCTTTGAAGAACTGTGCCAGGCCTTTAGCATAGTCACTTGTATTATCGATATAGATAGCAGCCTTCTTCACTTTCAGTTCATTGGAAGCAAAGCTTGCCATTACAGTACCCTGGAACGGATCAATAAAGCAGGTACGGAAGCTGTAGGGTTTAACCTGTTTAGTTTTCGGATCAATGGTAACATCCGGGTTAGTGCCCATAGGTGTAATATCTACAACCTTAGCACCGTTGTTGATTGCACCGGATGCGATTACAGCAGAGGATTGGTTAGGACCGATTACTGCTACAACCTTATCCTGAGAAATCAGCTTTTGCATACCGTTGGTTGCTTCGGAAGCTTCAGATTTGGTATCAGCAACAACTAAAGAAAGTTTTTTGCCGCCCAGCACACCTTTTTCATTTATTTTTTTCAGTGCCAGGTCGATACCGTTTTTACCGGAGATACCGAAGGATGCGCTACCGCCGGTCATTTCCAACAGGCCGCCTACCTTAATGGTATCGCCGTCAGCTCCTTTAGAGCCGCCTCCGCAACCGGTCAGCGCGCTCATAAACATAGCGCCGGCTGCTAGTACAGATAACAACTTAGTTACTCTTTTCATGGTTTATTCCCCCTCAGAAATAAATAAATAAAATATATTTTTTATAGAGGGCGCATCTAGTAGACGCGCCCGGTCTAACTTAATAAATAACCCATGGAATAGAAGTCTTGTTGTACTTTCTGATGTTTACTTGTAGAATTTTTTATGTTTATTTTTTTGTTAACAATTACAGGCTGATTTTTTCAACCAGAGTAGGAGTACCGGTTTCCAGACCGATAATCAGAGCGGGCATTACCGGGTTGTGGTTAGCATCAAAGGTGAGCTTGCCGCTTGCAACCGCCAGGTCTTTGGTTTCGGCAATTGCTTTAGCCAGCTTAGTGCCATCAGTGGTGCCTGCGCGTTTCAGAGCATCTGCCAAGATCAGGCCTGCATTGTAGCCCTGCATTGCGAAGATATCAGGATCTTTTTGATATTTCTCTTTGAATTTCTTGATGAAGTCCTGAACGGATTTGTCTTCGTCTTTAGCATTGAAGGCACTTACATAGTAGCAGCCCTTCAGAGCATCTTTACCGGCGATTTCAGCAAGTTTCGGGCTTTCCCAGCCATCGGAGCCCAGCATCGGGCAGGTAATGCCGATTTCGCGAGCTTGTTTGATAATCTTGGAAACTTCTTCATAGTAACCGGGAACGTAAATTGCTTCCGGATTGGATGCTTTGAGTTTAGTCAGAGCGGATTTGAAGTCAACGTCTTTAGCCAGAAAAGCTTCCTTAGCAACAATTTTACCGCCTTTGCCTTCCAAAGTTTTTTGGAATACCTCTGCTAAGCCTTTGGAATAGTCACTGGAGGAATCGTAGAAAATAGCTACGTTTTTAACCTTCAGAGTTTTATCGGCAAATACTGCCATTACCTGACCTTGGAACGGGTCGATAAAGCAGGCACGGAATACGAAATCCTTTACCTTGCCGTTTTCCACGGTAATGCTCGGTGCAGTAGCAGCCGGAGCAATATGAGGAACCTTATTTGCAGTAGTGATAGGAGTTGCAGCGTTTACGCAACCGCTAGTTGCAGGTCCGACAACGGCAACTACCTTATCCTGGGTAATCAGTTTTGTTACAGCGTTACCGGATTCAGCCGGCTCGGATTTATTATCGCTTTCAACTACGCTGATTTTTTTACCGTTCACGCCGCCGTTTTTATTAAGTTCGTCTACAGCCAGCTTGAAGCCCTCGTTAATGGATTTACCATAGTTAGCAACATTACCGGTTAATTCGAATGCTGCGCCAACCTTAATAGTATCTCCTGAATCAGCTTGTTTCTTTTCTCCGCCACAGCCTGTGAGCAATGCGGCGCACATCATAGCAGCCATAGCCGCTGATGCTAATTTCTTCCATTTTTTCATTTTGAGTCCTTCTTTCCCTTTAAAAATAAAATATAAAACACAGTACCGGGAGTGTTCTCGGATTCAACCACTATCCCAGCAACTTTATGTAACCAATTATAGCCGTTGTATTACACTTTTGTCAACGATTTTTTTCATGTTCATTGTATACATGAGTATTTTACATATAAACTGATACATTTTTTATGTTTTCTATTTTCATGTTTGTTATTTCAGTATTTTTGTATTTTCCAAACAAACTTTGTAGCTTTTGTGTCTTCTTGCTGCCTTTATAGCGCTCCGCCTGCAGATAGTGTATAATATAATGCAGAAGAATTACTTGTCTTTACAAATGCAGGCAAGACAATTTATAGAATGAGAGGTATTTATGAACTTTATTGCTTTATTTTTCTTGTGTGTGCGCATGTTTCATTTTATCCATTCCCACAGAATCGCCTATCTGCTGCAGCGCTTTTCCCGAATTTTAGACGAGCGCCGTGCCAACCCCGGCCGCAAGCAGGTCATTATCATCGACGGCAGCGCCACCACCTTTATCATTTACTTCCTGCTGGATGTTTTCTTCCTGTTATATTGTATCTGGCTGATGCTGCACGACACTACCTGGACTCCCGGTTTTCTGCTGCTCGTGATTGCAGCTTTGGAATCGCTCGCTATTCACGCCCGCATCAGCGGTGCCTATGACGAGGATGATGAGGGCTTCGTCTATCCCCGCACCTGGCTGCGCTACCTCTGCTTCGGTGAGAGCATGTTTATTCTGCTGAGGCTGTTCGAAGGCGCTTAACGCATAGCAATTTAACGCAAAAATCCCGGCAACATATAATATGCTGTCGGGATTTTTCTTACACTGTTTAAATTACAAGAGTCTTTGCTCTTCCTCTGCCAGCGGATAGCTGGACTTGCCGTTATCGATATCCTTAGCAAAGCAACGGCTTTCCTCTCTGCCGTAAATGCTGGTCATAATAACACCCTTATTATTCGCATCCGTAAGCAGCAGGGAATAGCTCATTTCACCGCCCATAGCGTCAAAGGCATCGTAACGCACAATCTTAATATTCTGCAGACAGTTCTGCACCTGTGCATGCAGCTTCTGATGCTCATCCTGCAAAGCTGCCAGCTCATTCTGCAGCGCATGCAGCTCCTGCAGCGTATCTGTCAGTACAACATCAATGTTGGCTTCCTTACCCTGAGTAAAGAAGTCATATTTTTTTTGCAGCTTATTCAGCTTGCCCTGCAGACTAAAGCACATGCCCAACGCAACCAACACAATAAGCAGCAGCACAATAATAATTGCTGCCGAATGTGTATTAACCAAAAGATTGGCCTGTTCCATCAATAAAAGCCCCCTCATACCAAAGCTTATCTAAATTACCACCGGCACATATACGACCGGTATTCATATCTTAGCGTAAAACTCCGAAATCACACATTCAGACGCTTAGGCTCGCCGTTAAGCGGTTTTTCCTCGTGGCGTCCCTGCTGCAGCACCTCATAAATGCGCTCCAGGTCCTCAGCGGAATAATATTCAATGTGAATAGTACCGCCCTGGCGTCCCTGCTCATCCAGTTTAGGCACAACCTTAACCTTAGTACCCAAAAACTCTACCAGACGCTGTTCAAAGTCATGGCAGAAAATATCATTCTCGGTAGGCTCACGCTTAGGTTTCTTTTCCTTATTGTCCTTATTTTTAGCTTCTTCCTCGATAAGCTCACGGACAATCTTCAGCTTCTTGCCTTCCTTCAGCTTACGCACAACCTCTTCCGTCATGCGTGAGCTCCAGCCGTTAGCAATAATCGCCTCCGCCACCTCACACATCTGCTCCGGCTTCGGCAATCCCAAAAGCTGCTTGGCCTGGCCCATCGTCAGCACGCCGTTGATAATCTGCTTTTGTACCTGCTCCGGCAGGTTCAGAAGACGCAGGATATTAGTTACTGCGCTGCGGCTACGGCCTACCTTTTCGGCAGTCTGCTCCTGCGTCAGCTTAAATTCCTGCATCAGGCGGCGCAAGCCCTGCGCTTCTTCAATCGGATTCAGATCATGACGCTGAATATTTTCAATCAGCGCAATTTCCATCATCTTGGCATCGTCATAATCCTTAACAATAGCAGGTACCTTAGTAAGTCCGGCCAAGCCTGCGGCACGCAGACGGCGTTCGCCTGCCACCAGCTCGTAGCTTCTGCCCTTTTTGCGCACAACTACCGGCTGAACAACGCCAAATTCCTTGATGGAAGCAGCCAGCTCCTGCAGCTTTTCTTCATCAAAGTTGCAGCGCGGCTGATACGGATTCGCTGCGATATTTTTAATAAGCAGCTCCTGTGCAGCACTTGCAGGCTCCTGCACCTTTTCTACGGCAGGACTGGTATTTTCGCCGAAAATTGCGCCCAGGCCCTTGCCTAAGCCGCCCTTCTTACTCATCCTCAATCACCTCACGCGCAAAGTCCATGTACACCTGCGCACCCTTAGATTTGCTGTCATAGTCGATAACCGGCTGTCCGTGGCTTGGTGCTTCACTCAGGCGCACGTTACGCGGAATAATCGTCTGATACATTTTTGTTTTGAAGTACTTCTGTACCTCGTTCACAACATCCTGCGACAGGTTCGTTCTGCTGTCATACATAGTCATCAGCACACCCTCCAGCTTCAATGCCGGGTTCAGGTTACGCTGTACCAGCTGAATCGTGTTCATCAGCATAGTAACGCCCTCCAGCGCATAAAATTCGCACTGAATAGGAATCATTACCGAGCTGGCAGCAGTCAGGCCATTGATTGTCAGCAGGCCTAAAGACGGCGGGCAATCAATAATAACGTAATCATAATTATGCTTTACTCTTTCCAGAGAGTTCTTTAAACGTCCTTCACGGTTCATCAGCGAAACAAGCTCTATTTCCGCACCAGCAAGTTGTATAGTAGCAGGCACCAGGTCCAGTCCTTTATAGGCTGTGTGCTTAATTACATCCTGCATGGGTACGTCACTGATAATCGCATCATAAATACATTGCTTAATATCACGTTTATCAAAGCCAAAGCCGCTGGTAGCATTTCCCTGCGGATCACTGTCAATCAAAAGTACCTTGCGTTCTAGCGACGCCAGACACGCAGCCAGATTTACCGCCGTAGTAGTCTTGCCAACACCACCCTTCTGGTTGGCAATAGCAATTACCTTTACCAATTCGCTTCACCTCGTAGTCATAGTATATCTATTCTATTTTATCACACTTTACGTGCTCATGGGAAAAGAATTTTTGTTTATTTAATTTTGTACGCTGCTCCAGCGCCTCCCAACAGCAAAAAGCGCAGCACGCTTTCGCTTGCTGCGCTCAGGTTGCAATGAGCTACAACTTTTTAATCACTTCTGCAAATTCGTCTAGCGTATAAGCACCATCATGTTGGAATTCCTTTTTCTCGAAAACCATCATATAACGATAATCGCGACCGGCAGCTTCCTGCCATTTTCGGCCTAAAATCAGCTTATTTTCGCTATCATCATTCGCTAAGTGATCTCCTTTTGCTTCAATCAAAAGCACTTTGCCGTTTTTTGTCAACACAAGAAAATCCGGATAATGATTTATAAAACCATTAATACAGAACCCTTGGCGTTCTATAATCCTATGCCACCATACAATATTGCTTTGACCGATAATAACATCCAGTACCTTATGCTCGTACTCATTCATGTCATTTTTCTCTGCTTCATAAAGTGATTTAGGCAAAGCATCAGTAAAATCAAGCGGTGTTATAAAATCAGGCACTTCGTAACGCTCACAGCATTCAATTTCGCCTTCATCCAAAAGCTGCATGAATCGCTTCTGCTTATAAACAGCTGCCAGCTTATCAATTTTTTCCTGAATCTTTTTCGCATATGTTTCTTTGGCGGTAAGCATCGCCAACAAATCATCGCTATGCAAACCATCTATTACACGTTTCACATAATCTCTGATATCCGTGCTGCGATAAGCGTTTTTGCGATTGATTACGGCACAGATTGCATCTATACAGGTTGCTATCTGTCTTTCCTGCGGCAGGCTGTCCAGATATTCACGCAATTTTTTCTTATCGCTGTCTGTAACCATGCGATATTGCGGTACCGCTTCACCGCTTTGCGCAATATCAACAGAATACATTTCGCCGGAGGCTAATTTGAAATTAACATTTGCATCTTGTCCGGTTAAGCGGAAGCCTTCCAGTAAATTTTCCGGTTCAAGATAGTTAAACGCACCATCATCAAACAAACCAAAATCTGACTTGATACAGAATTTAGGCAATCGTAAAGCTTGAGCTGATTCAATATTTTCTGTTCTGATTTTAAATCTGTGCTGCATCTGTGCTTCAGTTCCTCCCATAAAATTTTCCCCGGAAGTTTCTTCAGTATACTTCTGCGTCTGCTGCTCTGCCTGGTTTTCCATATCTGTCAAAGACTGACTTTGCTCATCAGTATTATCAATTTGTTCCTTAATATTTTCCGGCGTAACATCCGTGAAATCATCATCATTGTTGTTCTCAACAGCATTCTCATTGTTGAACAGTTCCTCCTGCTGAGGTTGAGGCTGGGGCTGCTGCTCTTGTACAGGAACATCTTCATCCCCGCCTACACGGTAATCCTTTCGGCTGAAACCGGCACCGTTCAAACCCTTGACGATACTGTCCAAGGTATTACGGAAGTCATTGGAACAGCTCAAAACATAAGAAGAGTTCAGTAAAAAATGTTGATGCTGTCTTGTATAAGGCTGGCGCAACACACGGCCTAAAATCTGTTCTACATCAACAGCAGATGTTTTATTTGCCAGCGAAGCCAAAATATACGCAAACGGACAGTCCCAACCCTCTTTCAGAGCATTAACCGTAATAATATAGCGTACTGCACAAGCTTTGCTCAGCAAATCTACATTTTTCAAATCATTTTTCTCACCGGTTTTGATAGCTATCTCTTCTTCCGGAATGCCAATTTCCAAAAGCAGATTTTTTATTTTATCAAAGGTAGTGTTATCATCGTTGCTCCTTGGCTGTGCCTGGAAAAGTACGATAGGACGTATGTAATTGCCGGTAACTGCTTCCTCTTCCAGCGCCTTTTGCTCCAGCTTGCCACGCAACTGAATAGCATCGGCAATAACACTTTCACGGCTGTTACGTTTATAAACTATAACAGGAAGCTTTACCATGTTTTCCTTTTTCAGTTCCCTTGCATCAACATACGACACAACATTACTGTTGCTTTTAGGTGTGGCAGTTAATTCTAAAATAAACGAGGGATAGATATTATTTAGCATTTCTACACTCAAGGCAGAAGTTGCATTATGGCTTTCGTCAACAATCGTCACTGGACGCAAATGACGCAACACCTGAATCAGTGCTGTTTCCGGAGTACCTTCCAGCAGAACTTCATCATTTTTATAGAAGGCAGCAAAATCAGCCAGATTGCTGTTTTCCTGATAAATTTTCCTGTCATATCTGCGTCCGGAATTAATGCGCAAGGAATCAAAGCTCAATACACAAATGGTTAAGATATGCTGCACCGAATCTGCCGAAAAGCCTTGACCGTTAAGCAGCATAGCTTTGTTCAGCACCTGCACGCGTCCGCCAAAATCTCTGTCTAAAGCTTGCTTGTAGGGATGGTCCGGATTGGACAAATTTTTTAAAGTCTGCTCCAAAATAGGATCTGACGGCACAAGCCAAACTACAAGCTTAGGTTTTTCTGCCGGCATAAAATCAAAAATATGCTTGATAGCACTGCAGGCAAGAAAGGTTTTGCCGCCGCCGGTAGGAACCTTCATGCAGACAGCAGGCACACCCTGAATATTATCTTTATAAGCGGGGACACCGCCGTTGCCTACGGCAATATCCTTTGTCTGCCAATAATTCTTCCAGGCTTCCGCAAGATTGGCGCTCTGCTTTAATGAGTGCAGATAGTTTTGCAAATCCGCTATAACTTTTTTCTGGTAATTTTTTAATTCCATGTTTTTACCCTCACAGCCTTGCGATGTCACGCGGAATCTTTTTAAATGTAATATGGAACTGCTGCAATTTATTTTCTGAAAGAACGCAGGTATCAGCGTAAATAACATAGGCTTCCGCTTGCGTCTTGATGCTCTTCAAGAAAGCAGCATTCAGCGTAGTGCTTGCGTCTTTTTCGTAGTTAAAGTAGTAGGCAGCTCCATGATACACGCCTAAAAGCATCGGTTCGTCGGCAGATGCCTCCGGCAGCGCCTGTTTTGTTTCCATATAGTAGATATATTCACGGATTTTTTCGGTGCTCACAACATTATTAAGCTTATCATCTACAAGCAGAGGCTCGCCTAATTCGTAGTAGCTGAAGCTGCCGCCGGTGCCATCCACAGTTTTCTTTCCCTCACCATAACCATTAATCACACGCTTAACACGCTCTGCTGTAATAGTATCTGCATAATCCATCATCTCTATGCAGATAAATTTGCGGTTGCCACCATCAGCCTTGTTCATATTTAACACTGCATGCGCTGTTGTGCCGCTGCCTGCGAAACTATCGAGGATTATGGAGTCTTTATTAGTGGCGATTGTTAATATAAATTGCAACAAACGTGTAGGTTTAGGAGTATCAAATGTAGTTTTTCCGCCAAATATATTTAACATTTCCTTTTTTGCTTCATCTGTATGTCCTACATCATCATGTTTCCATAAATTTGTAGGCAACTTACCACCTACGTTTTTCAAATAAGTTTTTCTGGCTATACCACCTTTTCCATTTTTTGTAAAGAAAAATTTAGGCCAAGGTCCTTTCTTTAAAACTTTTTCTGCATGCTCTTTTGATTCTGATAGCGATTTTTTTAACACTATTGCCTTTACATTTTTACGAACATCACCTTCAGCAACTCCACAAATCAACGCTCTTTCATTGATATCGTCTATTTCTTTTAATTCATATTCACACCAACCATTCATTATTGCCAACATAGTTTCTTGTTGGTATCTCCAACAAGAACCATTGCTAGGATATAACATTTTACCATTAAACGGATGTTGTATAGCATAAACCATACCTTGGTGCGATACTGCTCCAGGTGCATAAGCATTATCTGTTCTCCATACAGCAATATCATTATCTGGATTTTTATATTTCGAATTCATTTCCGCTGTTCTAGGCAATTTGTTAGGATTCCAATTCGTCTGCTTACTATAAATCAACACATGCTCTACTTCGCTAACAATGCCTTTAGAATCATTTCTGGTTGAATAGGTCCTTTGCCAAGAAGTATCAGCAACAAAGCAATTCACCCCAAAAATCTCATCACAAATAAGCTTTAAATTCGCCTGCTCATTATCATCGATACTGATAAAAATAACGCCGTCATCCGCAAGCAAGCGCTGCAAAAGCTTAAGGCGCGGGTACATCATGCACAGCCATTTATCGTGACGAGACAAATCCTCTCCCTCTTTGCCTACAACCTGATGCAGCCATCTTTGTATCTGCGGATCGTTAACATTATCATTGTACACCCAGTTTTCATTACCTGTATTATACGGCGGATCAATATAAATACATTTAATTTTGCCTTCATACTTAGGCAGCAGCGATTTAAGCGCCAGCAAATTATCACCATGAATAATCATGTTCTCGCTGCCGTTGTCTTCTTCATGCTTGCCTGCTTCATCAAAGCTGTACTGCCTTTCCAGCACATGAAAAGGTACTTCCAAATGGTGGTTCAGCACCTTATCTTTTCCAATCCAGTTTAAAGTCGGCATACCTTTCCTCCTGCCCTCTATCTTAATTCGTCCACTTGCCAGTTGATGTATCCACTCATACATCAACTAAATTGATGTTTTCAGTTGATGTATACACTTATGCATCAACTGAACTTACTCGCTCAGTTTATGCAATCATATACCTATCTTCTTCTCCTAAGCACCTGCTTCTCCCACGTTTTGACCGTCTGCGCCCGCAAAAAATCCTTCAACGGCTGCAGGTTCTGCTCTTCATCCCACGCCTCTAGCGCGTCAAAATACGCCTTTCTATCCTCCTGATGGATAACAATCGGCGGATGATTATGTATAACCAGCAGATAATTCATCACCAAGCGTCCTGTACGCCCATTGCCATCGGCAAACGGATGGATATTTTCAAACTTAGCATGAAAAAAGGCTGCTGCCGTTAACGCATTCTTATCGTCAACATCGCCAATATCTTCTATAAGCTCCTGCATTTCGTCCGGCACATCCTCCGGCCAGGCACCGGTCTCATTCTTACCTGTAACATAATCGCCCTTTTTATATTCCCCGGGCTGTTCTCCTTTTTTCCAGCGCAAAGGATCATAAGTATTGAGCGTCAGGCGTTTTTGGATTTCTTTTATCAAATTTTCATCAATAGGCTTACGTTCATTAAACGCAGCAAAAAAATACTCATTAGCTAATTTCGCATTGCGAATCTCAAACAAGGTACGGATATCGCCTGTATAGCTTGTAACGCCATCATGCTCAAAAATTTCGCGTGTATCATGATAGGTTACATTAGGATTTTCAATATTACCGGAGTTATAAGCAAAAGAAATTACATGCCCGTTAAACGCTTCTTCTAAATCTGCATCCGTCTGAATATTTTTCGCCTGCCACCAAGCTACAATCTGTTCGTACATCGCCGCACCTCCAATAAACGTATTCGTATTTTTACATTATTATACCATATCCCTATACAAAAACTCCTATTCAGCCAACAGAAAATCTGTCGAAGTTTATAGAATCAATTCTACAAACTTTTGGTTTGCATATCTTTGCAGTTTGAATTCCAGAAACTTACAGCGCATCTTTTTTAGATTATGTATAGCTACACAAAAAGCGCAGCACGCTTTCGCTTGCTGCGCTCAGGTTGCATATTACGCTGTAATAAATTATACGTTGAAGCGGAACTCGACAACATCGCCGTCCTGCATAACGTAATCCTTGCCCTCCAGACGAACCAGGCCTTTTTCACGTGCTGCAGCCTTGCTGCCGCAGGCTACCAGATCATCAAAGGAAACGATTTCCGCACGGATAAAGCCACGCTCAAAGTCGGTATGGATTTTGCCTGCTGCCTGCGGAGCCTTAGTGTTCAGCTTAATAGTCCAGGCACGGGATTCCATTTCGCCCGCAGTCAGGAAGGTCATCAGGCCAAGCAGCTTGAAGCCTGCTTTAATCAGGCGGTCCAGACCGGTTTCCTCCAGGCCTGCCATTTCCAGATATTCCTTAGCCTCTTCTTCCGGAAGCTCGGCAACTTCGCTTTCCATCTTTGCGGAAACAACGATAACCTCAGCATTTTCTTCTGCAGCATATTTCTTTACAGCCTGCACATGCTCGTTACCGGACGGATCAGCAACCTCGCCCTCGGCAACGTTGGTAATGTACAGTACCGGTTTCATGGTCAGCAGATGCAGCTCGCCCAGGAACTCCTGCTCTTCCTCGGTCAGGCCAAGGCGGCGTGCAGGCACACCATCAGACAGGCCGGCCATAACCTTTTCCATTACAGCCTGCTCCAGCTTAACCTTTTTATCGCCGGTTTTTGCCAGCTTCACCAGGCGCTCCTGACGCTTTTCAACAGTTTCCATATCAGCTAGGCACAGCTCGGTGTTGATGATATCAATATCACGCAGAGGATCAATGCTGCCCTCAACGTGAGTGATGTTGCCATCCTCAAAGCAGCGTACAACCTCGGCAACAGCGTCTACCTCACGGATGTGGGACAGGAACTTATTGCCCAAGCCTTCGCCCTTGCTTGCGCCCTTTACCAGACCGGCAATATCTACAAAACGCATAGCTGCTGGAACAATCTTTTTGGATTTAAACATATCGCTCAGAACATCTAAGCGTTTATCAGGCACATCAACAACGCCTACATTAGGTTCGATTGTGCAGAAGGGATAGTTTGCTGCTTCTGCGCCAGCTTTGGTAATAGCATTAAACAGGGTACTTTTGCCTACGTTAGGCAGGCCAACGATACCTACTTCTAAATTTGTACTCACGTAAATCGCTCCTCGTCATATATATTTAGTGCGTTAAAAACTCTATATCTAATATATTTTACAATAATATGCTTTGATATGCAATGTTTAGACGCAAAAAGCGCCTTTCCGCAGCATAAAAAAGAGACAGTCCGCAGACTGCCTCTGATTTTTGACTTAAGCTTAGAAATATTCCAGCTCTCTCTTGGCAAATGCACCGGTTACCGGGTTCATGTCAGCATCTACTTTATATCTTGCAGTAACGAACTCTACATCATAATGTACATTGTTGCCTTCTTTTTCGGTTTTGATAACAATATTTCTTGCATCGGGATATGCTTCCAGAACGATTTGTCTGATATCCTCAGGAGTTTTTACCATCATCGTGCTGCCGGCAATATTGCTGCCTTTAATTTCTACTTCCTTAACTTTGGTAGTTGCCAGAACAACCTCTACCTCGTATTCCAGATAATTATCATTATCGCGGAAGTTCAGAACAGCTTCGCCGTCTTCTTCCTTGTAGCCATAAAATACAGCAGCAGCAGGAACCTCGGCGCGTGCAGCATCAATAACCATCTGCTGATGGCTTTTAGCCGGTGCAGCAAAAGCTACTGCGCTCATTGCCAGCGCAGCCAGCATAGAAAGCAAAACTAATAATTTTTTAAACATTGGTATTCCCCCTTTGAAAAAATATAATCAGCTTACAGGACTTATTGTCTATCCAAAAGTCTGTTAGCGTAAGCACGCATAGAAGGATTTGCCACAGCCTTGAAATCTGCAGGCGGCAAAGCAAAGGCAGTTGCCTCATCCACGGTGTTGGAAACCTCCAGTACCTTAAAGATAGGCAGATAGCTTACTTCGTATCCCTTCCAGTCGGCGGTATCCTTTGCATAATAGAAGTGCAGGCTGTTGGTACCTTTAGTCATCTTATCATAATCATAGCCGGTAACTGCATCATTACCACCCTGCGGACGTACATTGAACCAGCTGATCAGGGTTTCGGCAAAGGGCATGCTCATGCCCGGCAGCTCGGGAACTCTGTCATAGTTTTTATTGAGATAGTCAATAGTATACCAATAACCGTTCTTCACAAAGGAAACGGTATCCTTGATTACCTTGCCGTCACCATCGGTAGTAGTGATACGCTCGGCGTTAATGCCATTGGCTTCATTGTATTCCGTACGGTTGGTGCGCTTTTGCTGTGCAGTCGGCAGCTTGGCATAGGCTTCGGCAGTCAGTACCTCACGCATATCAATGGTCTGAGTTACAACCAGATGTACAGGATGCTTATCACTGTTCAGGGTTTCACCCAACAGATGGATGGTACGCTGACCGGGATTATAGGCAAAAGCCATTGCTGTGCAAAGCATCGTAAAAACAAAGGTCAAAAATAAGGTTCTTAAAGATGTTTTCATGCAATTCACCTCGTATGTATAGTACTACTAACATTATATCATGTTAATGCCTGCGTAAATAAGTAAAATTTTTGTGATTTTTACATAAACGAAAACCCCGCAGCCTAACGGCTACGGGGTATAAGTTTCGTTTAAACCGCCGTGCGAATTATTCGCAGGTGAACGGCAGCAAAGCAACGCAGCGAGCGCGTTTGATTGCTACGGTCAATTGGCGTTGGTGCTTAGCGCAGGTACCGGAAATACGGCGCGGTAAAATCTTACCACGTTCGGTGATATAGCGTTTCAGCTTATTTGCATCCTTGTAATCGATTTCTTCAACTTTATCAACACAGAAGCTGCAAACTTTTCTTCTAGGTCTTCTGCCTCTTTCGCGTTTCATTGCATAACCTCCCTTAAATTAGAATGGAATTTCCTCATCAAAGGGAACCTGTTGTCCGAAACCACCCATACCGCCGTCTTGAGCCGGCGCAGCAGAGCGAGTCGGATTGCTATGAGCAGCAGCGGCATCGGCTTTGCGCTCAATGAACTCGAAGCGATCAGCGATTACTTCGGTTATCCAGCGTTTGTTGCCATCCTTGCCATCATAGCTACGGATTTGCAGGCGGCCTTCAACAAGCGCGCGCTGCCCTTTGGTGAGACTGTTACCGCATGTCTCAGCTTGTTTACCCCAGATTACTACCGGAATAAAATCAGCTTCTCTTTGGCCTTCCTGATTGGCAAAAGGTCTGTCTACTGCAAGAGTAAACTGACAAACAACTTTACCGGTCGGCGTATAACGCACTTCCGGATCTCTAGTAAGTCTGCCCAACAGAATAATCTTGTTCATTGATTATTCACCCTTTCTGATAATCATATGGCGCAGTACTTCATCGGTAATTTTCATAACACGATCAAGTTCCTTAACAGCAGCGGCGTCAGCCTGGAAGGTTACGAGAACATAGATACCTTCATTCAGGTCCTGGATCTCATAAGCAAGGCGTCTTTTGCCCCAACGATCGGTTTTTTCTACATTACCACCGTTTGCAGTGATGAGTTTCTCGAATTTAGCAACAACTGCTTCACAAGCCTCATCCTCAACAGGTTTAACGATGTACATGACTTCGTATGCGTTCACGAAATCACCTCCTCCTTTGGACTTTGGCCCCCGTCTCTCCGGGAGCAGAAGAAGTATATATAGTTATATACAAGCTTAATAATTATATCATTGCTTACGCTGCTTTGCAAGCTTTTTTGAAAAATTTTTCTGCTATTTCTGCTTGCGGCATTCAGGACAATAGCCATACCATTCCAGGTTATGTCCTACAATGGAAAATTCCGTTTTATCCGCCAGCTGTTCCTCGAAATCAGCAATCGGGCAATGGTCTACCTCCACAATCCGATGGCAGCGCAAGCAGATAAGGCGGTGACGGTGCCCCAATGCGTGCAGCACAAAGCCGTACTTGTGCGCATCCGCCAGAAAGCTCTTTTCCGTCAGTCCCTTTTGCGTAAAATTTTCCAGGATGCGGTAAACCGTAGAGAAATTTATCTCCGTGCCCTGCTCACACAGCTGCTGATAAATATCCTCAGCCGTCAGCACGCCCTCGCTCGCCAGCAGCAGCTGCAGAATAAGCTGTCTGTGACGGGTATTTTTTAATCCGTAGCGATGCAGATAATCGCGATAATCTGCCGCAGAACTTGTATCAGTCATCTTTCTACCCCTTCTTTATAAGACAGCACGTATTTCTTTATAAATGATAATCAGCAGCAGCAAAGCCACCGAAACCAAAGCGGTTACACCGCCCGGCGCCGCACCCAGCCAGTAGGAGGTCACAAGGCCTGTGATAATAGCGATAAAGCTCAGCACCATGGCTGCCAGCATCGTCACCTTAAAGCCCTTGCCCAACTGTAATGCCGCCGCTACCGGCAGCGCAATCAGCGAGCTGATAACCAGAATGCCTACCACGCGGATGGAAACAGCAACCATAGCTGCCACCAGCAGAGCAAAGATATAATTAATCAAGCGCGTTTTTACGCCGGCAATTTTGGTGCCGTCCTCATCAAAGGCCAGCATAACCAGCTGCGGATACAAAAAGTAAACAGCAGCCAGCGAAATTACGCACAGCACTGCTACCGCCAGCACATCGTCAGGCGTTACGGTCAGAATGCTGCCGAACAAAAAAGCTTCTACATTAGTATGTACCATACCGCTGCTGATAATTGTAATCGCAATACCGACAGACAGCGATAGAATAATCACCAGTATAAGCTCCGCATAGCGGCGGAAGCGCTGACGCAAAACCTCAATCAGCACGGCAAACACGGAGGTTACGGCAAAGGCGCTGATAATCGGGTTCACCTTCGCCAGCAGGCCAACCGCTACGCCGGCCAGCGATGCATGTGCCAGCGTATCGCCAATCATGGAATAGCGGCGCAGCACCAGGAACATACCAATCATCGGACACATTAAAGAAATCAGCACAGAAACCAGCAGTGCGTTCTGCATAAAAGCGTATTCCAGCATTATTCCGCACCTCCTACATTATCCTGCATATATTCCTGAACATATTCCTGCGGATTGCAGAAATGACCATGACCGTTCATGACATGATACATTTTATCGGCATTACGCGCCGCAAATTTCAGGTTATGCTCTACCGTGATAATGGTAATACCCTGCTCATGCAGCTCCTGCATAAATTTATACAGCTCCTGCTGGCTCTTGACATCAATGCCTGTAGAAGGCTCATCAAAAATCAGCAGCTGCGGACTGCCCAGCAGTGCTCTGGCAATGAGTACCTTCTGGCACTGGCCGCCGCTCAGCGTACCAATTAAACGGTCACGCAGGTCATAAACATGCATCTGCTCCAGACAGCGACGTACAGCCTGCTTATCCGCTACTTTTAATATCCTGCGATAATATTCCATTACCTCATATACGGTTATCGGGAACTGGCTGTTGAGAGTTTCAAAGCGCTGCGGCACGTAGCCGATACTGCTAAAAGTATTCTTCAATTCACCTTTTGACGGCTCCAAGAGTCCCAAGAGCAGCTTTACCAGCGTACTTTTGCCGCTGCCGTTTTCGCCGACAATAGAAATATACTCGCCGTCATTTACCTGCATATTGATATTGCGCAGCAGCTCGCTGCCGGATTCATAGGCAAATTCTATATGCTTCAGTTCTATCATAGTGGCTCCTTCATTTACTCACGGCAGCCTACGCTGCCTTTTTGTTGCAGTAAATATTATAGCCCTCGCTCGGCAAATATGCAAGTCATTTGCATTTAGCTTGACAAGAAAGTTCACGGGTGTTATGATAAAATTCGTTATAATATGCAAATCATTTGCGTTTATTTGTGCTTAAATGAGGAGGAGAGCCTATGAAAAAGCTCAGTATTATTTTTTGTATTTGCACTCTGCTGCTCTGCAATCTGCTGGCAGGCTGCGGCAGCAAGGAGCCTGCACCTGCTGCGGACCATAAGCTGCGGGTTGTTGTAACCTTTAATGCTATGAAAGAATTTACCCAGGCAGTCGGCCAAGATAAAATTCATATAACTTCCCTGATTCCCGACGGCACAGAGCCGCATGATTTTCAGCCTACTACTAAAACTATGCAGGCGCTTAGCAAGGCAGACATCCTGATTTACAACAGCACAGGCATGGAGCGCTGGGTGGAGCAGGCAACGCAGGCCGCCGCCAATCCCAAGCTCGTCATTGTAGAAGCATCCAAGGACACCGACCGCATCAGCCTTACAGAAGCCGATGAAATCAGAGCGCATGGGCAGTATGACCCCCACACATGGCTGAGCCTGAGCTGCGCGCAGACAGAGGTAAAGAATATTGCCGAAGCACTGGCAGCCGCAGACAAAACCAATGCTGATTTCTACCGTAAGAATGCCGCAGAATACAATCAAAAGCTGCAGGCACTGCTTGCTGCCTATCAGAAAAAATTCAGCAAGCTGGAACAAAAGGACTTTGTCACCGGCCATGCTGCCTTTGCTTACCTATGCCGTGACTTCGGCCTGCAGCAGCAAAGCATCGAGGATGTTTTTGCCAGCGGCGAGCCGAGCGCACAAAATCTGGCCAAGCTGACAGCCTACTGCAAGGAGCACAATGTAAAAACTATCTTTGTTGAAGAAGCGGTAAGCCCCAAAACATCGGAAACACTGGCGCGTGAGGTTGGTGCCACAACGCAGGAAATATATACCATCGAAAGCAGCAACGGCGAGAAAACCTACCTTACCCGCATGGAAGAAAACCTGGACGCTATTTACAAGAGCCTGAAAAAGTAAAAAGGCTGCCATCTTAGCAGCAAAAAAATTATCTACGCACAGCAAAACGCCGCGGCTTACGCAGCAGGTTGATAGCCTGCCGCAGCCACGGCGTTTTTACGTACACATCGCTCCGTCGGCCGAGCCGGCAAAGCTGATTCACTTTTTATTTTTGGGCAGTACATCCTCATTCTTGGCCGAATAGGGATTGATATTTTTCAGCTGCTGATTGGGACGGAAATTATCGCGCGCCGACGAGCCCCAGATAATCATCCAGGTCAGAGTAAAGCCCATCAGGAGCCACAAAACAGCCATAGCCGCCGCCGGATACCACGAAAGATTGAACCAGTAGCTAAAGCCCCAGAGCAGCACCGCAATAAACCCCCATTCCCAGTTCACTATCAGGTTGGCAATAAAGCAGATAAAAAAGCCTGAATTTATAGTCGTTCTGCGCATAATAACCTCCCTTTTACAAAAAGCGGCCGCGATAAACAATCGCAGCCGCAAAAGTTTCAGCTCATTATAATATCAGTAGCTGCCACCGCCGCCGCCATGATCATCATCAGAAGAGCTTTCGCTTACAGAACCATCATCACTGCTACCACCGCTGGATTTAGACTTCGGAACAGCAGAAATGTTGGTGTACAGATAAGTATCATTGCTGTGCGTCAGCGCAAAGGTTTGCTTATCCAGATAAGCATTTGCTTCAACAGCCTCTTGGACATTGCTCATACCACTAATAAGCAGAGCACGGCAGCCATAGGCAACAGCACCGCCGATACCGGCCGCAATTACTAAAGCAAACCAGTTGAAGCCTGCATTAGGATCCCACGGCTCGCCTTCCTTTTCGTAATACTCAAGGAGCTCGCCTGCTTTTTGAGCATAGGTAATGTAGCCTTGGGCATAATCATTTTTCTTGAACTCTGCAACCATCGGCTTGCTCATATACTCAATGCCTTCATTGCCAACGATAACCTGCTTCAGCTGTTTATCGGTAGCAATGTACCATTTACGGGTATTGGTAACCTGCAGCAATACCATATTGCCCTTTTGACCGTCATTATAAACGTCATCGAGCAGCTTATTGGCATATTCGCCGGGAACGGCATCGCCAATTGTCTTCATAGTTACAACAGCAATGCGCACATTATGCGCCTGCTCCTGCTTGTGCAGCTCTGCCAGAACCTCCTGACGCTGCTGCGGCGTAAGAACCTTGGCGTTATCCACCAGGCTGGGCGCAGCAAAGGCTGTTACACTGGCTAACATAAGGGCTGCCAGCATGGTTAAGATTGCAAATAACTTTCTCATTCCGGCACCTCCTTATAACATGAACTTCACAATGAAGTAGCTGATAATTGTTACAATAATAAAGGTCAGGGCAGTGTAATTACGCAGCTTGCCATAGTCAATCGGCAGACTGCCGACAACCTTACCCGTCTGACCGTTCATCATAAAGGTATAGGGCTTACCCTCAAAGCGTGTGGACAGAATCCATACCGGCACCATTGCATAATGCACGGCATTTTCATCCTTGATAACTGCGCAGTCACCGTTGCTGGTTACACGGGTATAGCCTGTAACGGTATCTGCCAGGCAACCCTCGGCACTTTTGACAACACGTGCGTCCGCGCGTGTTACAGCAGCCTCGGCATCCACATCATACTTATCTGCCAAAAAGCCTGTCAGATAAGCGGTGCTGAAGGGAACCATCTCTTTGTAATCGAATGGCTCGATGCTTTCCATAAAGGTATCGTCCATCTTCTCGCTGCCATCTACAGGGATGCGCTCAAAGGACATGGTGCCTTCACGCTCGCAGTTATAGACAACGGTAGTAGTGATAACCTCATCATCGGTTTCATAAACACTGTCGCTGGCACCTTGATAGCTGCCGCTGGCGCTAACCTTGGAGTCAAACAGCCAGAACGGTACATACATCGCCTGGATATCCTCCACACGATTGTTGGCCGTAAAGGAGTTAGGCAGCAGGGTTCTTCCCTTATAGAATTCCTTGAGGGCAGCAACAGCCTGCTCTTTGGTTTTCTTGAAGGGGATGATGAAGTCCGGCTTCAGCATACCTTCGAAACGGCTCGGCAGCATGGTCGGGCTGCCGCAATAGCAGCATTCTGTTGCCATGGTGTTGCCATCGCTCACAATCTGCGCACCGCAGCTGGAGCAGGTAAACGCCTTCATCTGCTCTGCTTCGTCAGCTTCCCATTCACTGCCGGCAGCAGAGGTATCCCACTTTGCCTCCTTGGCAGCCTGCGCTTTGGCAGCAGCGACTTCCTTGGCGGCATACATTTCTTCTATAGTCTTAACTTCCAGTTCGGTACCGCAGTATTCGCAGGTCACCTTATCATGACCGGGCAAAAACGTCAGCGGCGCGCTGCAGTTAGGGCACTTATAGCCTACAGAGGTTTCAGCCATAATATCACCTCGTTAAAATATAGTTATGCAATTTTGATTGCTCCCGCTCCCCCTTTAGTCGCCTATTTCGACATCTTGCCTTCCACTCATGAAAGGTGGTTGTACATCGCAATTAAATATCGTTCCAGTCAGAAGCAATTTTCCCGTGCCTGAGGGCACAACGCAAATTTCGTGTGGAACCAGGACGAAGCTTCGGTAAAATTTGTCAGATAGTAACAATATGTTACGTCCCCTCGCTTAGCGGTTCGTGTCAAGCCAATCAGCTGCGCTCTTTGAGCTTGCTTCTTGGGACACTATCGCATGGCGCACATGAGCCAATAAGCATCGTCCTGTGGACTCGCTTCTTGGATGCGCACGCATATGGTTCCGGACACTTATTTGCTAAAATTGCTATTCCTTGCACGATATGTTAATTGCTCTCTAAGGCTTTCGATTCACCCATTGTTTTTTTGCTAACCGTCTTGCCTTCCCCTCGGGGAAGGTGCCGAACGCAGTGAGGCGAAAGGGGGCAGCATAGGAGCATACATCATGCTTACATTCGCATCTGACGCAAGCTATTAATATATGAGGTTATTGTTTGTCGTTATCGTCGAAAATATCGCCGCACTCAGGGCAGAACTTAGGCGGATGGTGCGGATCTGGCGGCTCCCAGCCACACTTATCGCACTTGAACAGCGGTGCTCCCTCAGGCTTCTTGCTGCCGCATTCAGCGCAGAACTTGCCTTTGTTTACAGCGCCGCAGCTGCAGGTCCAGCCATCCTCTGCCGGTTTGTCTTCCGGCTTCTTGCTACCGCAGTTAGCGCAGAACTTACCGGTATTGGTAGTGCCACAGCTGCAGGTCCAGCTTCCCTCTGCCGGTTTCGGCTCAGGCTTCTTGCCGCCGCAGTTAGCGCAGAACTTACCGGTGTTGGTAGTGCCACAGCTGCAGGTCCAGGAATCTGCTGCCGGTGCTGCTGCCGCAGGGGCGGCAGGGGCGGCCGGCGGCGGAGTAGGAGGTTGCGGCTGTTGCGGATAAGGCGGTTGTCCGTAAGGAGGCTGTTGGCCGTAAGGATTCTGCTGAGCATACATCTGCTGCTGTTGTCCTTGGGCAAACAAGCCAGCCACATTTGCGCCACCGGCCATTCCGGCCATATTCATGCCAACAAAGCCGCCCATTGCACCCATGCCGCCTTCATTGCCAGCTGCAATACGCATAGCATCTGCAGTAGCACCAGCCATAGCTGCTGCTGCACGGTTCGGATTGCTGAGCATCTGGATATCTTTCAGACGTTGAGCATCTTCCTCAGACATGGTTACGCTTGCCAGTGCGAAGGAATAAACCTCTACACCGCGGCGGTCACGCCATTGGTCGCTCAAATCTTCGTTCAAAGCGTTAGCGATTTCTTTGCCATGACGCGGCAGTGCGCTGTAACGCATACCGTTTTCTGTGAGCGTACCGAGGGCAACGCCCAGGCTCATCATGAGCTCGCTCTTCATCTGGCTGTCAATCTGGTCACGACGATATTCGTCAGTGATATTGGAGCATACATTGGTGTAGAACAGCAATGGATTGGTAATCTTGTAGCTGTATTCACCGAAGCAACGGATGCCAACTTCCCAATCAATGCCTAAGTTGTTATCAATCAGGCGTACAGGAATCGGCTGAGCGGTGCCAAACTTGTTGCCGTAAATTTCCTTCATATTGAAGTAATATACGCGCTGATCCTTGCCGGGGTCACCGCCGAAGGTGAAACGTTTACCGATCTGACCGAAAATTGCCTTTACATTATCCTTCAAATCGCCGGTAAAGATAGACGGTTCAGTAGAAGTATCATATACATATTCGCCGGGCTCGTTGCACATATCTACAACCTTGCCTTGCTCAACGATAATCATGCACTGACCTTCGTTGACAGCAACAACGCTGCCATTACTGATGATGTTGTCTTCTGCAGAAGTGTTGGAGCTGCGTCCTTGGCTGGACGTACGCTTCATGCCCTTGGTTACCAGAACCTCGGGAGGCATGCTTTCGCAATAGAAAAACTCTTTCCATTGGTCGCCCAGTACGCCGCCTACAGCGCCCATTGCCGCTTTAATTAAACCCATAATACAACCTCCTTTTGTATCACTAAAAAATTAACAATTATATTTTATCAAAACCCGCTTAATATTAACAGGTCTTTGAATAAAACAGCTGTAAACTTATCAGCCAAGAAATTGTAAAATATTTATCTTATCCTTATCTGTAGTAAAAAACTATTCACTAATACTTTGATTTGTGATAAACTAATTGTTAGACAATCTTTGTAAATTATCTGTGCAGGTAAGCTGTTTTCCGCTTCCTTGCCTTAAGTTTAATATAAAAATTGCATTTCGTCACTACACTAAATGGCGATTTCGGGTAGGATAAGGGTAAATTTTCCTTATTTTTACCTTTTTTCTCTAAAAATACTCTTTCAGGAGGTTTTTTCATGTCCGTTGTATCAAAAAAATTTTCTGCTTCCTTATACAGTATGTTGGTGCTGTTACTGCTCTGTCTTGTTACCGCTTTCAGCAGTGGCTGCGCCAGTAAGGCATCACTCGACCCAGCCAAGCCGGTAACGCTCACCATCTGGCACGTTTACGGCAACCAGACCAACTCCCCATTTAATGATACAATCGAAAAATTTAATGCCTCTGAGGGTAAGGCCAAGGGCGTCATTGTCAAGGTTGCTTCCGTGAGCAGCTCCAATGTTATCGACAAAGCTTTATTCGCCTCTGCCAAACAGGATCCCGGCGCTGTGCCGCTGCCCGACCTTTTTACCGCCTATCCGCGTGTTATCCCCGCAATGCACGATAAGCTGCTGCATTGGGACAAATATCTTGATAAAGAAGATTTAGCTGTTTACCAGCCGGAATTTTTAGCCGAAGGCTATCAGGATAAGGAGCTGCTGATGCTGCCGGTAGCAAAATCCACCGAGCTGCTTTTTGTAAACCAGACATATTTTGACCGCTTTGCAGCGGCAACAGGTGCCAGCACCGAGGATTTTGCCGATTATGACAAGCTTTTTGAGCTCTGCCGCAAGTATTATACCTGGACCGGCGGCAAAAACATGTGCCAGCTGGACGATTTCTATAACTATTACCTGACGAGCATGGCTTCCTTAGGCGACCCGTTAATCAAGGACGGCAAGCCGGACCTTGCCAGCCCCAACTTCAAGCGCATCTTCCGTGCCGCAGCCGAGCCTGCTATCGCCGGTGGTCTGGGCATTGAAAAGGGTTATGCGGCCGATGCCTGGAAAACAGCCGATTTAATCAGCAACGTCGGCTCCACCGCCGCTATTCTTTATATGCGTGATTACGTCACCAATCCTGACAACACGCGTGAAACTATCGTTACCAACTATTATCCCTGCCCTGTTTTCAGCGGTGGTAAGGTAACACTGCTGCAGCGCGGTGTAGGATTATTAGCCATCAAAAGCACAGACGAACGCAAAAACCTTGGTGCCGTTGTTTTTGCAAAATGGCTGGCGCAGGAAAACAGCAATTTGAATTTTGCAATGCAAGCGGGCTACCTGCCAACCAATAAGGAAGCACTGCCCAAACTGCTTAATAATCCGCAAGATGTGCATAACTTCAACTATCGCAAGCTGTATACCTGCATGCAGCAGGTATACAAAAAAGGCACCTGGCTGCATCTGCCGCACAAGGCCGCCGAAATTCAGCAGAATCTGGAATACGGCAGCAAAAACATTCTGCGCGCTGCCCATCAGCAATATTTACAGGAAATTGCCGGTGGTGCCAACCCACAGCAAACGCTTGATAAATTAGTAGAAGAAAGCTATCAGAAGCTGCTGAATTACAAGCAATAAGCCAAAAAATCCTACCAAGGAGGCTCTTAATGCTCAATAAGCTCACCAAAATAAAAAGATTGCTGCTTATAGGCAAGGAAATATGGCATAACAAACGCTCTATGCGCGGCCGTTTCATTATTTACCTGCTGTCACTGGTGCTGCTGGCAGGTTCTGCTATGCTGATCCTGTTAAACGTTATCGGCATAGTACAGCCGCCTAGCCATGATATCGACCGCTTTCTTGAATATGAGCTTAACACCCGTACCAACGATATCAAACGCCAGATGAACGCGCTGGCTGCGCACAATATCGATTTGTCGCAACAGCTGCAGAATGATATCGACCGCGTTATGCTGGAGCAGGGCATTTACAATAATTATGATGCCTTGAACAACAATCCCGAGGCTTTGACAGCGATTCAGCAAGCAACCTACCAGACTCTTGCTGCCAAGATGCAGCAGGCTCCGGCCAGCGGTGCCTTGTATCTGATTAACGCTAGCGTCAACACGAATCTGTTGGAACCAACCTATAACGGTCTTTTTCTCAAATTTACCAATATCTATTCCGAAAACACTCTTTTCAATGAAACATGTATGTTCCGCGGCAACCCTCAGGTTGCCCGCAATAACAACATCAGCCTTTACAGCACCTGGCAGCTGGAGCTTAATGTCCACGCTTATCCGCAGGCCGATAAGCTTTTGCATGCCAAGGAAAATAATATTTCCCAACAATATATCCTGACAGACGTTGCCCACCTCAAAGAAAGCTGGGAGCAGTCTCGCCTTTTCCTAATGCCTATTAACAGTAATAACGGCAGGATTATCGGTATCTGCGGCTTTGAAATCAGCAGCGTTTACTTCCAACAGCGCACCAAGCAGGCCAATTACAAGGGGTATCCGCTGATTACCGCTATTCTCGATAAAAAGGCGGACAACGAATACCAGGGACAGCTTTCCAATCCGGCCTCCTTCGCCAATGCTACTATAAAAATGAGCTCCGACGGAGAGCACGAATTCTTTACCGCAGGTCAGGAAAGCTTCATCGGCTACACCGCACCCCTGAAAGTCGGTGCCTCTGAGCACAAGGTAGCAGTCATGCTGCCTGCCGACAGCTATTATCATCTGCAGCAGCAGGCTAAAATGCGTCTGCTGATAATGCTGGGTATTATTCTGTTGCTTTCATTGCTGTCTGCCGGTTATTTCAGCAAAAGATATGTAGACCCGCTGGTAGCGGATTTGCAACAGCTGCAGCAAAACCCCGACGCTCCTCCGCAAGCCAATGTGCTGGAGCTTAACCAGTTCTTTGAATTTCTGCAGAGTCATTCCGAGCAGCAGGCCGAAAAGCTGCGCCAGCTGCAAAGCGAAAATAATCAGGTACAAAAGCAGTACGGACTGGCTGCCATGCGTCTGCAGGAGGCACAGGAAAAGCAAAAGCAGACCGCCAACCAATATATTCATCTGGAGGAACAGCTTGCCGCCCTGCAGAATGAAATTCAACAGGTACGCCTGCAAATGGAGCAGACGCAGCAAGAAAAGCTGCAGGCTCAGCAGGAACGCGAGCAAGCGCAGCAGCAGTTCAACTTTGCCCAAGCTGCTTTGGAAAAAGCCATTGAAAAGAAGCTGGAATCCGTCGATCCCGACAGTTATCAGATGTTTATCGATAATCTTACTACGCTGACACCTAAGGAGAAGGACATCTTTAACCTTTATGTACAAGGCTGCTCTACCAAAGATATTATCAGCCAGCTTGGTATTACCGAAAACACCTTAAAATATCATAATAAAAATATCTACAGCAAGCTGGGTGTAAAAACCCGTAAGGAGCTGCTGCAGTATATCGAACTGATGCGCAACGCAGAGCATTGACGCACCAAAGCAAGCAAAAAGCCTCCGGCGAGTTTACTCGTCGAAGGCTTTTGTTATTTAGGGGTTACTATTACAATATTAACTTTATCGCTCATTTTATCGCTCACATTATCGCTCATTTTTATTACATATATAGCCATACACACTGCTAAAACCAAATATCCAATTTAAGCTATAATTCAAACACCCTCAAAATATATCTTTCGGGGGTGTTCAAATCTTTATTTCTTAAATTTTACAGCTTCTGTAATGCCTTCTACCCTACATTACAGCTGCAGGATGAAGAATTCATCTTTAATATTTTTTCTGTCATTGCTGAGGGCAACCAGAACTCTGTTATCAGGCATATTTGCCAGGTTTACACATGCACCGATGCTGGTTTCCTTATTATCGGTCAAATCCTTATAACTTACGGTACCAACCAGAGTGCCGGTGTTCTTTCTGTAAATCTGCAGCTGCTGCTTGTCTACAGAGGAATCGCTGACTACCAGATATTCATCAGTCAAAGCTATATCGGTTAAGGAATTGATGGCATTGCTATCTTCACGTTTTTCCTTGCCGATGACGCGTTTTTGCTTGCCATTAAAGTCATAAACGCTTACCAAGCCTACATCCTGGGTGCCGATACGCGCATTGCCGCCAACATAGAAATCACCGTTTCTGTCTGCAACAACGCTCTGCGGAATATTGATTTTATCCTTGTCGGCAGCATCACGGCTTCTGGATTCCTTACGTACTGTGCCCAAATCCTTGCCTACTCTGTAGCCATTGCGAAGATCAACCTTTCTCATTTCGCCCTGGTTCATCCAGATCAAAGCCTTGTCAGCATTGCCCTTAGGAATTACAACAAGGTTATTGAAGCGTCCTTGTGCCTCTTCAATACGTTTGGTTTCACTATCGAAATAGTTGAGTCTCATCCTCTTATTGGTATAGAAAATGCCTCTGGTTCCGTCGGAAGAAATCTTAGCATTACCGGACATAGAATCAACATTATTGTCCAACATGCGCAGACCATCTTTATCCCACCGCATCTGAACGAGTCTGTCCTTAATATTGGCATAAATCATATCTCTGCCGACAACAGCCACCCTCATACCCTTGCTATAAGTATTTTGCAAATGCAGATTATAATTATTCTTCAGAGTAAAGAGCTTAAAGGTTTTAATACCGACCTTAACATCCTTATTCGGCAGATCTTTCAAATCAGCAGCAATCGGTTTCGGTTTAGGGGGCTCGCTGGTGCCTTTGTCGCCCCCGCCGCAGCCGGCAATAAAGCTGCAGGCCAGCAGTCCGGCCAAAATTCCCATCGCAATACGTTTCTTCAACATAACAATCATCTCCTCATTTTACTATGGAAAAGCTTTTTATTTGATTACAATACGGCCATCGCCGTAAGGATTAGCATATTGCTCGCCAACCTTGCCATTCAGATGATTCTGCAGATATTCCATAATCGTATCTGCGTCGCTCATCATTTCGTCCTGCACCAGATGCGCTCCCTTGAACATCGTCATGCCGTCACCGCCGGATTTCAGCATATAGGAGATGCCGCCAACGGTGTATTTTTTCTTAACGTCTAACGGTTTGCCGTCAATTTTAACATCGCTTACGCGACGGGCACCGGCAACACGCACGAAGTTGCCCTTGGCATCAAGCTCGATAGAGGAAGGAACAGCGCTGTCAATCGTGTAGCTCAGTCCGGATACCTGCATAAAGCCGCCGCTTTCTTCAGGATAGCTGATAGCGCCCATCTCCAGAGCATCCAGAATCTGTTGGCCGTTTACCTCTAAAACTACGCACATGTTACCGAAGGGGAAGGCCTCCAGCAAATCGTTGTAGCTGATTACGCCGGTTTTGATTTCGTTGCGGATGCTGCCGCCGTTTACCAGAACTACGTCGCAATCAAGCACTGCTCGATAGGCATCGGCAACAAAGTCACCCAAGCTGCATTCACGGTTGCGCACGATGCGCTCACCGGTTGCAGGATCATTGCTGCGCAGCTGTACCAAGGCTTCGCCCACAGGCTGCTTCAGCAAAGGCTCATAGGTCTTTATTTCCTGGGCAATAACTCTTGCGATATTGGCGTCCTTGTCGTTGGATTCGGTAATCAGCTGACTCTTCAGCTTGCCGTTGGGAGTAATTACCAGCTCGCCTACAGTTTTCAACTTAGTACCGGTCTGTGCCAGCAGCACGTCCTTACCTACCTTATTTTTAACCATACGGGTGAAACGCTCGTGAGAGTGTCCGTCGATAACAGCGTCTACGCCCTGAGTGTTTTTAGCAACGCTTTCGCTGCTCCACTGCGGAGTAGTGCCGTCCATGCCCAAATGACCTACGATAAATACATAGTCCGCGCCGTCCTTGCGTGCCTTGTCGACATTCTTCTGCAGCTGCTTGTACAGTTTATTACCGGTTTTATCCTCGCAGAAGCTGTAAATATACTTGCCCTTCTCATTTTGGAAGAAGGTAGGCGTGGAGGTTGTCAGGCTTTCCGGTGTGCTCGCACCCACAAAGGCTACCTTGGTATCCTCATACTGCATAATTTTGTAGCCCGGCAGAACCTGCTTGTTGTTGCCTGCATAAACAAAATTTGCGCAATAATAGCCTGCACGCTGTAGCGGCACCAGCTCCAGGAAGCGGTCCATGCCGTAGTCAAATTCATGATTACCGGGAATACAGAAGTCATAGCCCAGATAATTCATAATATCGACAACTGCCAGACCACGGGACAGCTTGCCGATAGGTGCGCCCTGAATAGCATCGCCTGCATCCACCAGCGCTACGTTCGGCGTTCTTGCCAGGGCATCCTTTTTAATCTGCGCCAGACCGGCAAAGCCGATATTATCATTAATACCGCAATGGATATCATTAGTATGCAGAATAACAATGTCGTGCTCCAGCGCCCACGCCATCAGCGGAGCGGAAACAGTCATCGCTGCAGTCACCAAAAACAGCGATGTTTTTTTCCAGAACTTTTTCATATACACCACTTCCTTCCATCTTTTGTAATTATATTATAAGCAAGAAGCAGCAAAAGCGCCCCACCCCAAAGGCTGATTTCGGGTAGGGTGAGGCAAAAAAACAGGCTTTTCAGCGTATTTTCCGATTATTTCGGTCTTAGCATACAAAAACGCAGCCTACCGGAAGCACCGGAAGGCTGCTGGTTTTATTATGCTATTGTTTTTTCAGCTGAATTATTCTCAGGCCCACGGATCATCTGCTGCCGGAGTCTGGATACCGCTAAGCAGTCCCTTGTAATCCCACAGGAACCATTCGCCGGTAGAAGCCTTTTGGCGCACAGTCATCGGGCGCGGGCTGTCGGCACCGCCGCAGGAAATCAGGAAGCGTGCATAGCCTTCCTCCTGATAGGTATAGGCATTGGTTTTAATCTCTACGGTATACGGCATATCCGGCTGATAGTTATTCGCCGGAGTTGCACCCATAAAGTAGGAGCGCATCAGATACTGTCTGCCGCGGAAGCGGTCTGCGAGGAACTGTTCATCTCTTTTAGGTACCGGTCTTGGTCCCAGCAGCTTGTTGAGCATAGCAATAGCCTCTGCCGGATTGGTTTCGTAGCGAGCCAATGCTGCCACGGTATAAGCCGCTACCTGCTGAGCATCTGTTTCCGGTCCGATTTCAGCTGCCGATTGCGGCAGATTCTGGAAAATGACACGTCTGGTTTTTTCCTGTTTCTCCACTTTATTCACCGCCCTGTTAATAGTATTATCAATGGTTCTGTCGATCATTCTGTCTACGCCGATTCTTCTGTTCCAGTCAAGAGCTTCTGCAGATTGCAATTGTCCCGCCAAAAGCATTACGCAGCAAGCTAATACAATACCTTTCTTCATTTGTTGCACCTCCTCAGAATTATCCTACGCTGTTAGATACGCAGGCATGTTTCCTTACAAGCTCATTGTACAACGGAATGTGCTAAAGCACCCCACCCAAACTGCCGATTTCGGGTAGGATGAGTAAAATTTTTCTGTTTTTCAATGAAATTTCTGCCTAAAGCAGCAGTTCAGCATTGTCATACACAGCAATCTCAGTAACCGCATAAGCGCCACCATCATTGCCAAAATCGTGCGCAAGCATCTGCGGCTTACTCATCAGCCAAATCGTAAATTTTCCTTACCGTGCCGTCATCGGCAACATTATAAATCAGCCTGCCGCTTTTCTCTACCAGATAGCGCGCATCCTTAAATTGCACCGGATTAGGAGCATCTGGATCTCCCGCCTTAGTCATAGTATGATAGCTGTAACGCTTGTCAACATCCGGATACAAAGCCTTTTCTTGTTCCCACTGATAATCCCAGAAGCTGAAATGGCAATTGTTTCTGTCCAGCAAATTAACATTCGGCTCCAACACCAGCTGCAAGAACAGCACCGCTACGTTCCAGGGCATTTCCGTTTCACCCTGCACAAAGCGAGTACCTCTTTTGTTGCTTCTTTCATAGGTACCGGCCAGGGACGGCAGCACCCGATTATTACCCTCAGGCTCACCCAAAATCCAGGCACCGTACAGCTTGCTCTGCGCCTGATAGCCCTGCGGATTACTCAAAGCATACTTTTCATAAAGCGGCATACTATATCTGTACCGAGAAGGATAACCCATACCATTTTCATAGCTTGCAAGATTCGGCACATGCAGATAACCGATAAAACGCTCACCGTCATGCGCAAAACGCACCACACCGCTCGCCTCGGTCTCAAAGCGGTAATGGTCATCCTGCCATTCAACGCTGTGCACCTTCAAATCCATTAAAACGCCGCGCGTAGTTTCATACTCCATAGCACCACCCTCAACATGAGTAGCAGGATTATACATCTCATAATAATCAGCCCGCGCAACCGACATCCCCCCGCACAACAGCAGCGCACCGCACGCCAAAGCACATAAAAGCTTCTTCATAAGCTCACCTCCAAACAACAAGCAAGCACCCGCAAGAAAGGTAACACACTACACTAACGCACACAACCCCCTTCCGCCTCACTACGTTCGGCACCTTCCCCGAGGGGGCAGGCAAGAAGGTTAGCAGAACACCAGCATGAGCAATTAACATATCGTGTAAGGAATAGCAATTTTAGCAAATGAGTGCTTGGAACCATAGAAGCAAGGGTACGTAACATTCTTTTACCGTCTGACAAATTGTACCGATGCTTCGTCCTGGTTCCGCACGAAATTTGCGTTATGCCCTAAGGCATAGGAAAATTGCTACTGACTGAAACGATATTTAATTGCGACGCACAAGCAACCCATTTTTCAACATCAAAAAGACCCCTGCTCCGCAATATTAACTTACGTTGCAAGGACCTCAAACTCAACTCACAGCCTCAACCCATAGCATCATTGCTGCACAACATCTTAATCTCACCATCAACCGTCACACGATACGCATCCCACAAATTCGGATGCACATAATAAGTCATAACCAGCTCATCATTCTTATTATAAACATAAACCCCAAAATAATCGCCGGCATCCTGCGGCAGATACGAATTAAAAACGCTGTTCGGATCCTCGGCAAAACGACTGCCATAGCCAAACCAATAATCCTTACTGCTCAAATCCAAACCGGTATTCTTCACATTCAGCTTACGCAGAAAATACATCGCCATAGTATAATCCTCTTCCGCCTGCATTCCCTCAAACCTATAAGTACCGCCGATATCAGGCTCACTCACCTTAGTAATACCCATCTCGCGTGCATCAATCGTCGGCAGCAGCACAACCTGCTTACCATCTTGCACTCTGGCCTCGCAAACAAGCGGCTGAGAGCCATAACCAAAATAACGTGTATCCTCACCATGACGGCCCACATCAAAAGAATAATCCTCTAATACCAGCGAACCGTTCTCCAGCATACCCACGCCCTTAAACATCGGCGCATTACCGTCCTGCAAATCATAAGTAACAACAGAAGCAAAAATGCCGGACTGCGTATAAATCAGATGCAAAGAAGCATTATCCCTGCCATTCGCACCATAACGCATATACGGATATGCACCATAAGATGCTGCCATCGCTGTTGCGCTGACAAGCAGCAGCAGGCAGAACATCAGCAAGCTAAATAATCTCTTCATCGCCGCACCTCTATCTCTCAACCTCACTCAGCAGCAGGCTTCCGTCCTCACCACTGATAGCAATACCGAAAACACGCTCCCTGCCCAAAGAATCGCGCACCGCAATACCGTTGCGCGGGAAGGACTCGGAATCACGCATCACAATAATAATCGGCTCCGTCGCACGCAGGAAATCCTTATAATAAATAGACTGCACGTTAAAAACAGGATAGCCCTCAGCGCTCACCTCACGCAAATCCAGCGCCACAACCTGAAAATCAGGGAAATCTACCGAACTCGTCACTACAGCCTTCGCCGGCTCAAAAGCATCCGGCATTCTCACAACCTCGCAGGCCGCAGGATTAACATGAGCATCCTTCAGCCAGCACACATGCAGCATGCTTTGAGTAGACTCCGGCGCACTGTTGGCCTGAGCACTGCCCCAACCGCCAAACAAACCAATACCAAGCGCCAATAACATTGCACCTAAAAATCTTTTACACATAAAAAACACCTCCAAAGTTTTTTACATCAAATATTAAATTCCTTCAGGAAATACACCTTACTCAATCTCCTGCAGATAAATACTGCCGTCCTTACCGCTTTGCAGAATCGCAAACCTGCGCTCCCTGCCTGCATCATCCTTAAAGCTGATACCGTTCTTGGGAATAGTTTCCAGGCTCTCCAGATGCAGCACCAGCTTTTCATCAGCCATCAGCAAATCCTTGCTGTAAACGCTCTTGCCGGAAGCAAGCTCCAGCAGGCGGAACTCTTCCAGATTTCTCGTACTGCGGAAAATTACATCCGCACCCTTAAATGGATTAGGCACGGAAACCTGCTCGTACTTGGAAAGATCAAACTTTGCATCCTGCAGCTCGTGTACGCCCATGCATTCCAGATACTGCATCGCCAGGCCCTTAAAGCCTCTCTGCTTGCATTCCTTCAACGGCAACAGCTCAAGCTTCACGCTGTCACCGGCCATCTCTGCGCCCATATCAAAGAAATCATCCGCAGTCATATTCGTCTTTTGCGAAGCAGCCACATCATCTCTGCCCACATCGTTACGGTAGACATCAAGGCCGTTGACAGCCGCATTACCGTTCTTTGAACGGGTAAAATACATATCAACGCATCTTTTATTACCGTTCGGCAGCAAATCCTCCAGCACCAGCACATAGTCTGTATTACTGCTGTTGCCACGCATCAGCAGCATATTGTTCGGCAACAGCTGCAGATTGCTGCGTGCCCAGCCCTCATCAACAAATTTTATCTTACCGTCAACAAAGGTATAGACAGCATAGATATCCTTGCCATAATAGCCCTTGCCCTGCTTTTCGTTATCCAAGATAGCAAAAATCAGCTCCGGCACCTTGTCATTATTGATATCCTGCAGCGTATAGCCAAGCATGTTCAACGCATCAACGTAACCCATACGATCCCGCAGCTCATAAATTCCGGTCATGCCCTGCTGCGGCACTTTACCCATATCGCCATCATTCACAAAATTATAGATCCCCTCCACCAGCTTGCCGTATTCGCGCTCATAGGCAGGCACCTTCGCCACAGCTGTTGCAGCTTCCTCCACCTTCGTGGCCTTGGGCTGCGTTGCTGCAGCCTGCTTATCCGAACCGCAGCCATTCAGCAGCATTGCCAATGAAGCCAGCAGCATTGCTCCAACTAAAACATTTTTACAGCTTTTCTTCAACATCTCCATCCCTCCGCTTCCCACTTTGCAGCTAATCTTTTATACCTATATTGTACTCTAAAAAAAACTAAAGCGCCCTACCCGAAAGTACAAATTCGGGTAGGGCGCGAGCTTTAAATCACAAAATTATTGCTTACAGCTTGTTGAATACATCCTCAACCATCTTCCAAATTTTAGCGCGGTCTACAGCGTAAACAATCTTCGCATTCTGAGCACCCTCAGGAGCAGCGCCACGGAAGCCCATAGTCTGACCGTAGCCATAGCCGTATTGGTCATCAACATCAATCGGCAGAGTTTCGGATTCCAGAATTACGGACGGATCAATAGCAACTGCTGCTGCCAGAACGTCCCAAATGTAGTTTTTGAAGGACGGATCCTTGCGGAACATCGGGGTAGCATAATGGCTTTCCCACATAGCCTTGAAGCGGTCGCTCTTAATGCGGCTTTCCAGATCCTTAAAATCATTGTGGCTCATCAGTTCCTTGCTGCAAACATCCAGCGGCAGGAAGATTTGCTCCTTCCAAGGAGCGCGGTAAGCCTTTTTAGCGGTTTCCGGATCAATCCAAACGTTGAATTCGGAGGTCGGCATTACGTTGCCTTCGCAGAAGAAAGCGCCTGCCATATAAACAACGCGTTTAGCCAGCGGAGCAATTTCCGGAGCCTTGTCCAAAGCAGCTGCCAGATTAGCACCGCTGCCGATAGCAACGATGGTTACTTCGCCAGGATGCTTTTTGATAGTATCAATGATGAAATCAGCAGCATGTTCCTTTTGCGGGTTCATAACAGGCTCATCATTATAATTCTTGCGGTATTCAGCCTGCCAGGATGCCGGCTGAGGATAGCCTGCAGCGCCCAGATGGGAGTCATGGCCACGGCCGTAAATGCGTTTTTCTTCCTTCATGTTAGCGAAACGGTCCTTGCGGACGGTTTCATTAACGCCCATATATACAGGGATATCGGTGCGGCCGATGCCCTCCAGCTGACGGATAGCGGAAGCGGTACCGGTTTCAACCCAGGTATTGCCTATAACGATGGTAACACCCTTCAGGTCCATTTTGGGAGATTCGGCAAGCATCATCATAGCGATGCCGTCATCAAACAAATCTACCATATCTGCGTCCAGAATAACCTTTTCGCGTGCTGCAGCCTCAGCATACAGCGGAGCAGTCATAGCGCCAACGCCCATGCACATGGAAAGCAGCAGGCAACCACATAAGCTGGTTAATTTTTTCATTTTCATATTCATTACCTCCTAAAATCTCTAATTCTATAAATTTCCGCACAGAATGCAGATTTTACCTTAATCAATCTCCTCCAGATAAACACTGCCGTCCATAACCTTCGCCCGAATCGCAAACTTGCGCAGGCTGCCGGTGTCGTCCCTGAAGCAGATACCGTTCTTGATAACAGTTTCATAGTCAAGCTCAGGATCAGTTTCAAAGCTTTCCAGATGCAGCACCAGCTTTTCTTCCGGTTTCAGCAGTCCTTTGCTGTAGATAACTCTGCTGCTGTCACCCTGCAAATCCAGCACTTCAAAGCTCGCCAGAGAAGTATTACTGCTAAACAACACTTCTGCTCCCTGGGAGGGATTATCCACATAAACATGCTCATATGCGGAAAGATCTACCCTATTATCCTGCAGCTCATGCAAGCCCATACAGTTAAGATGCTGCATTACCAGTCCCTTAAAGCCACGGCTGCTGTATTCCGCAAGCGGTAAAAGCTCGAGCTTTTGGGCACCAAGGTCAATATTCATCATATCGTCAAAGTGCATGGAGGTTTTTTGGGTAACAAAGGTATCATTTAAATCTAAATATTTTCGGTAAACATTACATCTGCCATCCTCAACCTTTGTATAGAAGGTTTGTCCCTGATGCAAACTGCCGTCCCGCAGCAAATCCTTCATTTCCAGCATCCATTCCATATCGTTATCGTCGATACAGGTGCGCTTGCTCAGCATATCTTGAGGAAGCAGACGCAGTCGGCTGCGCGACCAGCCCTCGTCAACAAATTTTATCTTACCATCCACAAAGGTATAGACAGCATATATATCCCGGCCATAATAGCCCTTGCCCTCTGGATAATCAATCAGACCAAAAATCAGCTCCGGCACCTTATCATTATTGATATCCTGCAGCGTATAGCCGACACTGCTTACGCCCTGACCAGGATCATTATGACCCTCCAGCTCCTCAAAGCCTATCAATCCCTGCGCCGGCAGTCCGGCAGTATTACCCGTGGTCAAATAATCGCAGACACCCTCCACAATTTTCATATATTCCTGCTCGTAGGCAGGCATAGCAGCGGCTTCTGCCTTAGGCATAGCGAGCAGCGAGTCTGCTTTTTTGTCAGAGCTGTCACTGCCCAGGAGCATTGTCAACCCGGTAAGCAGTAATGCACCCAGCAAAATCTTTTTCCAGCTTTCTTTCAGCATATCAATCCCTCCGCTTCCTGTTGCCTGCTTTGCATCTGATTGTTTACACCTATAGTCTAGCCTAAAAAAAGCAAAAGCGCCCCACCCGAAAGGGTGATTTCGGGTAGGAGGAGGGGGGATTTTTGGGATATTTTTGAGATTTTGGAAGGTTGAGAGAAAAATGACATGTTTTTCTTCGTCCTTTTGGTATACTTCTTTCGTCCCCGAAAGAAGTAACAAGAAAGGGGCGCGCTTTGCGAAAGCGCGGGAAACAGTCGCTTTTTGCATCGCCGCAAAAAGCTTAGCAAAAAAGGCTTTGCCATATCCTCTTTGGTTTGCAGTACACCAAGTTCTGCGTACTGACGCAAGCAATTATATATCGCAGTGAAAACATAAAACTCCAGTAATAATATTTTGTACAAAAACCTACGCTATTAGTCTTGCCTGCCCCTTGCACTCTTCGAGTATAACACGACCAACATTTTTCATTACATGAAAAATGGGTCTTAGTATAGGTAAGGTGCCGAACGTAGTGAGGCGGAAGGGGGCTGCGAGCAGACGGAAGGGTTGTGTAAGCAAATATGACTTTGGGAAGAAAAACGAGCCTCTCCTTGGGGAGATGTGGCATCGCGTAGCGATGACGAAGAGGGATCCATCATACATATGCTATTAGTAAGTTTATCAACAACAATCCCCTCTCAGTCGCCCTAACGGGCGCCAGCTCTCCCCTAGGAGAGCCTAATCCCCCACCCAAACGCAAAAGAACCGCCTTGCGGCGGTTCTTTGCCGACAGCGCCGGAGCGCTGCCGATTTTAGGAAGTTTTTGTATGAAGGTTTATCAGAAAGTGAAGGTTACGTCAGTCCAGAAGCGATGGTCTTTAGAACGATCCAGATAATCAGCAGCGCTAGGAATCTCTTTAGCCAGCTTGGATTCGGTGTTGTAGTATGCAACGTTAGCTACGATGTTTTTAGCGAGGGTGTAGTTAGCGCCTACGCCGAAGCCCTTGAAGCCGGTCATACCAAAGGTGTTAGCATCGGTGGTGTGTGCAACATAGGTTTGTGCGCCTTGGTCATAGTATTTAGCCCATGCGCCCCAGCTGCCTGCATCCTCAGCCTTTGCACCCTTATAAGCCAAGCCGATAACGAAGCCGTCGTCATCCAGGTATTTATCAATAGCTTTGTTAATGTTGCCATCACTACGATCATTAAGTTTGTCAGCAGACAAATCACCCTTCAGATACATAGCGGACAGATTGAAATGCCCCATATCATAGCTCAAGCCTGCATGCCAGATGCCGTTGTCAATATCAGTTTTGTCAAAGTTACCATTGTCAAATGCAACAGAGCCGGTTCCCATATCTTTGAATTGAGTGTAGCCGGCAGTAGCCTTCAAGCCCTTAGACAACTCGCCTTCTACTGCCAAGCCCCAATACTTGCCGCCATTAGTAATATCACCAGTTTCAGTATTAATGCCATCATTTATCATAAACGGTACTACAGTAATATCATCAGTTGCCTTGCCTGCAAAGCCTTTTACCTTAACCTTGTTGCCATAAGACAGCTCCAGACCATCAGCACGGGTATCATAGATATTGCCGTCAGCAATTACTAGGTTATAACGGCCTGCACGTACTGCCATGCCGCCCAGCTTGCCGTCTACATAAGCGCGTTGGAAGCTTGTATTTTCATCACCGGCATTATTATTCAGGTTCTGAACATTCTGCAGCATGCCGGTGTAGGTCCAGTCATCATTAATCATACCGTTAATCCAGATGCGGGAACGGATATCTGCCACATGGTTGGAATCATTGCCCAAAACTCTGTAACCTCTGTCTAAAGTCCTTCTTGACATTGCACCGTCTTGGTCAACATAACGGAAGCGAACTTCACCGGTAATTTTTACATTGTCAGCCTTTTTCTCCAAGTTAGCTACGCGCACGCCCAGGCTGTCCAGCTCGTCAGCAAATTCTGCTGCCAGCTTGTCAACATTAGCGCCCTTTGCCATTGCTCTAGCAACGATTTGTGCCATTTCATAGCGAGTCATCAGCTTATCGCCGCCGAAGGTGCCGTCACCATAACCATCGATTACACCTGCAGCTGCCAGCTTGCTGATGCTGTCATATGCCCAGTGGCCGGCAGGAACGTCGCTGAAGGGGTTAGCAGCGTAAGCGGATGCGGTTACGCCAAGAGCCATTGCCATTGCGAGTACTAAAGATTTTTTCATGGGAAATTCCTCCTCTTTAAGTAAAGTATTTTTTTACCTTGCGGAGGCTTGCGCTGCCTGTTGCCAAAATTTGCCTTGTTTCATTTTGGTTTTTGCATTGCTCGCTCCGTTCGGTAAAGCCGGAAAAGCAAGAAGGATTAATTGTTTTTCCTTTGCTTCTGGCTGTAGTATATCGAATTTTTAGTAACTTGTCCCTACCCGAAATGGCAAATTCGGGTAGGATGAGGGAAAATTTTAGGAATTTTTGGGGTTTTAGGGCAGTTTTTTGTAATTTCTGTGAAATCGTCAGAAATTAGCACTCAACGCTTGACAGTGCTAACAAATAGTGGTATAACATAATCAACAAAGGAAATGAGCTACAGGAGCTGCAAGGGCAGCACCCGCAAAGCGCAAATCCCGCGTTGGCAAATCAAATCAATACTTGCTGCATCAACATTAAAATGACTACAACAAGCGCAATAAAATTGGAGGAATGACTTATGATGATGCCTAGTGTATTTGGTGAAAGCTTATTTGATGATTTAATGGATTTCCCGTTTGAGAAAGAGTTCTTCGGTCATCGCAATCCGTTGTACGGCAAACATGCCCAGAACGTTATGAAAACCGATATCAAGGAATCGGATACCGCTTATGAAATGGATATCGACCTGCCGGGCTTCAAAAAAGAGGACGTCAGCGCCAAACTGGAAAACGGTTATCTGACCATTACCGCCGCTAAAGGCCTCGACAAGGACGAAAAGAACGATAAAGGCGTTTATATCCGCCGTGAACGTTACAGCGGTCAATGTGCAAGAACCTTCTATGTCGGTGAAGCAGTTACCCAGGAGGATATCAAGGCTAAATTCGAAGACGGTATCCTGAAGGTTACTATTCCTAAGGTTGAGCCTAAAAAAGTCGAAGACAAAAAATATATTGCCATTGAAGGCTAATACATAAAAACCACATCATCCTTTCAAAATGAAACAGCCGCCGGAGCACAAGCTTCGGCGGCCGTTTTGTTGTTATGTTAAATTAAATGTTGTTTCTCGGAACCAGGTCTTCGGACTTCAGAGTGCCTTCCTTCGCGCGCTCTGCAAATTCGGCAGTTGCGGTAAAGAGAACGTCACTGGAGCTGTTGAGCGCAGTTTCGCAAGCATCCTCCAGTACGGAGATGATAAAGCCAACACCAACAACCTGCATAGCGATATCATTGCTGATGCCGAAGGAAGCGCAGGCAACCGGAATCAGCAGCAGAGAGCCGCCGGCAACACCGGAAGCACCGCAGGCACCAACGGTAGAAACGATGCACAGCAAGAGAGCTGTCGGCATATCAACATGAATACCCAGAGTATTGGCAGCAGCAAGTGCCAGTACGGAAATGGTGATGGAAGCACCGGCCATGTTGATGGTTGCGCCTAACGGAATGGAAATTGCGTAGGTATCAGGATTCAGGCCCAAACGTTTGCACAGAGCCATGTTAACCGGAATGTTAGCAGCGGAGCTGCGGGTAAAGAAAGCATACACGCCGGATTCGCGGATGGTTGCCCAAACCAGCGGATACGGATTGCGGCGGATGTTGAAGTAAACAATCAACGGGTTCATAACCAGCGCTACCAGGAAGTAGGAGCTGATGAGCACTGCCAGCAGATGTATATAGCTGGAAATTGCGGACAGACCGCTGTCGCTGATGGAGGTTGCCACCAGGCCCATAATGCCCAGAGGAGCGAAATGGATAACCCATTTAACAACCAGGGTGATTGCCTTTGCAACATCATCCAGAGCATTTTTAGTAGTTTCGTTGGCAGCCATATTCATAGCAATACCGAATACTACAGCCCATGCCAGAATGCCGATGTAGTTGGCATGCAGCAAAGCAGCAATCGGGTTATCTACAACACTCAGAATCAGGTTATGCAGAACCTCAACAATGCCGCTGGGCGGGTTGAGCTTAGCATCCGCAACCTGCAGGTGCAGAGTGGTAGGTGCCAGGAAGGACAGGCTTACACCAACTAAAGATGCAAAGAAGGTGCCGATAACATATAAGCCGATAATAGGCTTCATATTTGCTTCGCCGCCGCTTTTCTTTTTGGCCATAGCGTTCATAACCAAGAAGAAAACCAGCACCGGAGCAACGCCCTTTAATGCTTTTACAAACAGGTCACCGAAGATAGTAACAACAGGTACCACTTTCGGTACATAAAGTGCCAGCAGAATGCCGATGACAAGACCAACGGCAATTTGCTTGATGAGTGCTACTTCATTGATAATCGCAGCAAATTTTCTAAACATAATGAATTCCCCCTAATTTATACTCCCGTATACAACGATGTTCATAGTATATAACATAAGTTAAACAATGTCAAGTCTACAATGAGTATTGTGTTTGCAGAGTAGACACCGAATTTATCCGTACTCATAATAGGGACTATTACCCTTAAAATATAAGTAAGTGTTAAGCTTGTTACAAAAGTACGCAGGCCGAAAAAAATTTTTGCGTACTATTGTGTAATGAGAGAATATCTTTACCGGCAGTTGACATGCATATGATTATAAACTATGCTATAAATATAAAAATTTTACTCTGTTTCTGCTTTTTGACAGCAGAATTTAATAGAAAGGAGCTGCTTACATGTCGGTAAGAGCTGATTTACATATACATACTACGGCCTCGGACGGCACCTGGACACCAGCGGAGCTGATTGCGGAAGCGCAAAAGCAACAGCTGGGGCTGATTGCCGTAACGGACCATGACAGCGTAGCCAACGTTGCAGAAGCGATGACGTTGGCAGCGGCAGCAGGCATTACGCTGCTGCCGGCGGCGGAAATCTGCTCCACCAAGGAGGATTTGTCGTTTCATATTCTTGGCTATGGCATTGATATCCATAATAAACAGCTGCTGGAATTAATACAGCATAACGAAGCACTGCTGGAGCAGAAAGATGTGGACAGCATTCATCTGCTGGCACGCGACGGCTGGCCTGTCGATGAAGCGGAGTTCGCCCGTTATACCTATGACAGACACCGCGGCGGCTGGCGTGCCCTCGCCTATTTGATTGACAAGGGACTGTGCACAGGCGTGAGCGATTTCTTTCAGCGCATCTTTACGCCGGAGCATGACCTGGGCTTTCCGGAATTTCCTGCCATCAGCGAGGTAATCACAGCAATTCACGCTGCCGGCGGAGCAGCACTGTGCGCACATGCTGCCAGCGGCTTTCACGGCCCCGGCTTGGAGCGTGTGCTCGACATCCTGCGGACGGAGAAATTCGACGGCTTTGAATGCTACCACTCCAACCATTCGGAAGAAGGAACACAGCGCCTGTTGCAGCATTGCAAAAAGCACGGTCTGCTTATCAGCGGTGGCAGCGACTGCCATGGTACATTTGTGCCGGGGAGACGTTTGGGACAGCCTTTGGTCACTGCCGATATGCTGCGCTTGGACGGCCTTTTGCCGCAGGATGTAAAATAATCCGAAAAATATTTGTTAAAACACGAAAAACGTTCGACTTTTTCGTTGGACTGTGCTATGATATTACCATAAAATATAACAAACTTAACACTGACAAGAAATTCCGGCACTGAGCCTGCATTTACTTGTTGAGAAATTTTTAGGAGGCATTAAAATGCAAGAGTACAAACCGTTTAAATCCGGCAAGGTTCGTGAGATGTATGATGTTGGTGACAGCATTATTATGGTTGCCACTGACCGTATTTCCGCATTTGACCATATTCTGAAAAACATGATTGTGAAAAAAGGCACTGTGCTGACTCAGATCTCCAAATTCTGGTTCGATCTGACTAAAGACATTGTTCCTAACCATATGATTTCCGTTGATACCAAAGATATGCCCGAATTCTTCCAGAAACCCGAATTCACAGGCAACAGCATGAAATGCAAAAAGCTGAACATGCTGCCTATCGAATGCATCGTTCGCGGCTACATCACCGGCAGCGGTTGGGACAGCTACAAGAAAACCGGCGAAATCTGCGGCATTAAGCTGCCCGAAGGCCTGCAGGAATCCCAAAAGCTGGCTGAGCCTATCTTCACCCCCAGCACCAAAGCTGAAATCGGTGACCATGACGAAAACATCAGCGTAGAGCAAAGCATCGAAATACTGGAAAAACTGTATCCGGGCCGTGGCAAAGAATATGCTCTGAAGCTGCGTGACTACACTATCGCTATCTACAAAAAATGTGCTGCTTATGCTCTGGAGCGCGGCATCATCATTGCCGATACCAAATTTGAATTTGGTCTGGACGAGAACGGCGAGGTTGTACTGGGTGACGAAATGATTACCCCGGACTGCTCCCGCTTCTGGCCGCTGGAAGGCTACAAAGTTGGCCAAGGCCAGCCATCCTATGACAAACAGTTTGTCCGCGATTGGCTGAGTGCTAACCCGGATGCAGGTTACGAGCTGCCGCAGGATGTTATCGACAAAACCATCGGCAAATACATCGAAGCATATGAACTGCTGACAGGTCAAAAGTTTGACTTTTAATTCTGAAAATGCTTTAAAACTGTAACTTTTGTTGCAGTAGCAACAGGCTCAGGAAAAATTTAACGCTCTTTACAAAAAAATTGTTTACAACCATGGACATTGGTTGTATAATTTCACCATAAACAACAACGGAGTTGGAACAGCGCAAGCTGTCTGTTTCCGTTGTTGTTTTTTGTTTCTCCGATCACTGCAGATACAATACATTAGTGTAAGAGAATCCGTAAATAAAATAGTGCTTAATCGCGTAACGCATCACCACCGTAAAAACAGAGAAGGTGGTTCGTGGAAGCGGCCAATTGAGGGGACTTTTGGAAATGCTAAAAGCACAAAGCACTGACGGCTGAGGGGCCGGACAGCAGTTACGCGAAATAAAAACGCCCGCGGCGAGCGGGTTTTTTATTTTGTCACGAAAAGTAAAATTCCGGCTGATAAAACATGTAAACTTCACTAGCAATTATCCGCATAAAAAGGTATAATAAATGTAATAAATGTACGAAAAAATTTCCTATTTAGGATAGTTGGAGGTTTCATAGTGGCAATAGACACGTCATTACCTAAGGATATAAGGATTTTGCAGGCAGCGGAAGAAGTTTTTTCGCAGCATGGCTATGAAAAGGCTACGCTCGATGAAATAATAGCCCTAGCTGACGTAGGCAAAGGAACTGTCTATAAATATTTCGGCAATAAAGAGCACCTTTTCTACAAGCTGGTTGCCGATAAAAATGCACCTTTTTTAGAAAAGCTGCACCAGGCTGTCAACAGCGTAGACAGCTTTGAGGAAAAGCTCAAAAAATATTTTGAGGTAATGGTGCATTTTTACGTTGCCAACAGTACTCTGTGGCAGATTATCTGCTTTGAAATGCTCGGCGGCACCAATGGCTGCAGAGTTAATTCTGACGGTGACGGCTTTAAGGTTGTTCCCCGCTATAATTCTGTAAAATTGAGTGAGGAAACGATTGAACGCATCCTGCGCTATCACAAAATCCTGCATGATGAATATGATATTTTAGCTCAGCTGATTACTAAGGCAATGCAGGACAACCTGCTGAAGGAGGATACCGTGCCGGAGATTACCACTAAGTTTGTTTTCTTCGGTGTAGCCATGAGCATTTTTAACCAAAGCGACGATATTGCTGCCGATATGACGGACGAAGAAGCAGCAAGAATAATTACCGACCACTTTTTACGCGGCAACGCACGTTGACGCGCACTACTAAAAACAGCTGCCGCTAAGCGGCAGCTGTTTTTGCGTTTGTTACAGTTCTTCGCCTGTTATTCCTCTACATAAGCGGCAGTAATGATACCGGTATAGCATGTGTGCCAGTCCTTGTTGGCATACCATTTTTCACCCAGTTCCTTGTCGAACTTGTCCTCCGCCATGGTGTAGTGTTCTACAATTTTGCATTCCAGATGCAGGCCGCAGCCCTTAATAACAGGAATGCTGACGGTCTCGCCTGCTTCCGTGGTTAAGCATGCAGCTGCAAACTTATCCAGATCACGGCCGGACTTGCTGCCGCACAGTCCCAGCGCCTGAGCAAAGCCCTCTTTTACCGGGAAGCTCACGGTAAATTCCGGATTAGCGTCAATCAGCTCCTTGGTATAACGGCTTTGGCGCACCATCACAGTGAAGGTCGGCTGTCCCCACTTAAAGCCCAGGCTGCCCCAGCCGATTGTCATTGTGTTCTGCTTGCCGTCAGCAGCAGTAGTAAGAAAGGCACCCTTGGACAGAGTCTTTAAAATTGCTTCGCCCTGCTCAAAGGCGTTGATTTTTTTCATAGTCATAACAAAAACCTCCTCATTTGCTTTACAAGAATATTATACAGCGTTTGCGCAAGCTACTTCCACCTCAAATAAAACAACAAAAACGGATCTAAAATATACAGACACTGCGCTTTATATTCCAGCGCATCCAGGTCAGGCATTGTCGCTTCAACAATTTTAATAATTTTGTTGATGGTTGCAGAAATAATCGTACTGGAAAGCAGCTCTTTGCTAAGCAATAAGCCTTTGATTCTCTCCTTCAATGTAACCATACTCAGCTCGGTAACAGGCGGATCCGCCTTAAACGCCAACAACAGCAAATGATAAATATCCACACTGCCCTGTGCAAGCGCATAAAGCTTACGTCTGCCAATTCCCTGCACAGGTCCCTGCACAATCGCCTTGACCAGGCGCTCATAATGTGCGTAATTTCGTGCTGTCTGCTTAAAGGCAAAATGCACCAGCTCCAGGCTGATAGACTGCTTTTTCTGCATTGCTGCAAAGGCCAGCTGAAAGCAATTCTCCTGCATCAGCTGTGGCGAAGTAATACTTTCCTGCGCCAAAAGATTTTCTTCGGCCTCGCCTATCGGCATGCCCAACAGCTTAAAGCCCTTGACAGCAATAGCCTTCAGCTCGTCTGCAGTCCACGGCAAAATTTCAATCGAGGTAGTTCTGCCGATTAAATCAGGATTGCAGATAATTGCTTCATCACTTCGAGGCGGTAAGGAAATGATTACCGCCTTCAAGCCATTAAAAAGCTCTGTTTTCAAGGTACGTGCAATATACATCTGCATCTCTCGCGCTACATAATGAAAATCATCGATTACCAATACCTTATCATTATCAATCAGATACTGGATTATCTGGCGCTCTGTTCTGTTGTTGGTCATTGCCAGCTGCTGATTAAAGGCAGCGCCATTAGTTTTATTGATGTTTACTCCCATATTAGCTATACCAAAATTAACAGCAAATTGAGCCTGCCCTGTTTTAGCAACAGTATCCTGCCCGCCGGTTGTCATTACAACTGCGTCTGACAACGGCAGCTGTTTCGCAATATGGTTCCAAAAATCTGCTTTAGTGCTTATTTGGTTACCGCTGAGTACAATGTAGCTTTCAGCAGCTAGGCACTATGACAAAGCACTGTCTTGCCGGATTTAGACGCACCGGAAACAAAAATCAGGTTTCCCTTCATCGCCAAGGCACGTCTTAATCTGTCATCAACAGTTTCTTCATCATCAAGCTTACGGAAAATATATGTATTTTGAGGAAAAGAACGCGGACTAAAAACATCTTCAATTTAATAATTCACGTTGCTCACCATCCTTGTAACAAACCGTTGATAGATAAATTATATAATATTTTTATTAAAAACAGATGAAGAAAAACAATACGAAGTTAATACTAACTCAAATATAAATTCAAGGCTCTGTAACTTGTGCTAAACCATAGAATATGTTACAATAAATTTATCTTAAGTAAAGGAGTATAGTTATGGATATTAAAAAGGCTTTTTTCTCTATTCTGTCTATCATTGGCTTATTCGCTCCTACGTCTGTCTATGCTCAAGAAATTCAAAGCATTGATGCTGATATGCCAATAATTTTACAGCATAGTCAAGATTTCCAAAATGTAAGAAACTCAGTTATAACTAAAATAAACAATGATAATGCTGATGCTGCACTATATCATTACTCTCACTGTTCTCACTACTCACATTCATCGCATAGTTCTCACAGATCTCATTATAGTAGCAGATATTGATTAAAGTCGTCACTTATTTAAAAGTGACGACTTTTTTACATAACTAAATTAAATAGAATGTATTCCTTTCGGAATATTTATAGATGTAGAAAACACACCAGAACATATACTAGCCTTACTGCAGTTTTTACAAACATATAAAAACGATTTCTTCCATTCAGAGATGCTAGCTTGAGCGAAATTTTTTAGCTCATTTGATAATAAACAATGAGGCAAATTATATATAGATACATTCAACATTCTATCGTTCAAAAATAATACAGCTTCTTGTAGATATTTCATATACTCAACAGGCTCAATCCAAACTTCTTTCAAATTATCAGACGCAGCACCATGTGTTTCCATACCCATAAACGCAATACGAAAAACAAACGGCATATTCCAATATATAAAATGCGCTATATTAGATAAATCTCTATAATTTTTCTTTGTTATAACTATTCTTATTTCGATATTCTGTTGTAATCGATACAAATTCAAAATCCCATATATTGCTTTATTAAAACTTCCTTTAGAACACACAATCTCATCATGCAACTCTGGATTTCCGCTATATATAGGGATAGCATAAAGAGTATCAACTGGAGAAGTTAATACACTATTTTTAGCAAATGCGAAATCAGCAAAATTTTTGCCATTTGTAAGTATTTGCAAAGCAATATTTGGGAATTTATTTTTAATCATTGATAAAACAGTAAGATATTCATTTTTTAAAAATGTAGGTTCACCACCACTGATACATAAATATTTGGGTGTATCTTTTACCAATTCTAGTATACATATCGCCTGTTGATAATAATGCGCTATATTAGGTAATTGCGTTTGAGGGCACATAATACAATGTGAATTACAATAGTCTGTCAAAAATAATAAATTCTCATCCGAATTACATTGCCAAAGTACATTTACAACTCCATTTTCTAATACAGATACTATATCACCCTCACTCAAAGAATTAAGAAATTTCTCACTTAAATCTGTTACACCTTTCTGAAACCATTTACACGACTTTTGTGATGTCAAAATATTTTTAGCTAAAGAAAAATTGCCACTATCAACAACATTAATGCTATTCCCAAAAAAATTTAAATATCCATTGCCTCGTGTAATTTTAAAAATATTTAATCCCTGTAAGCCTTCAGCTTTACCCTTATCAGTTATCATATTATACCTCCAGAGGCTTTCTATTTATCCACGACCAAAACACTTTTAAAATTTTAGGATCATTCATATTGAGGTATCGAAATATTTCTTCAATAATTGCTTTATTTTTTTTACAAAAAGAACTATTATACCGCTTACCTATTATATCGCCACTCTCTACATAATATCGTATTGGATCTGCTCCACAATAACTCTTATAAGCACATTGTTCACATATAGGCATACATTCGACACAGCTATTTTTTACAATTTTATGGATTAATTTTCCATTAAATATATCATTATAGCTGCTTTGTTTTACATTTCCCATATAAAATGTTTTATCTCCTCTAGCTGCTAACATTCGACCTTCATCAGCAGGATAGACATCACCATTATAATAATATATACTTCCTAAAATACCTGCTCCTGTTGGTGATTGTAAGTCAACAAACCCTGTCGCAAAAGGAGTCAAAATTCTTTGTAATAAAATAGTCGCATAACTTTCAACAAAAAATTTTCCTTGTAAATTTATGTCAATAATATATGCTAATGCTTTTCTATATGCAAAAACAAAGTCTTCTACAGAATAGCCTAATTGTACCTTATTATCTACTGCATATCCATATGGATTTAACGACCGAATGAAAATATTGTTAAATCCCAATTCGATATAATGATCAATAACTTTATTTAAGCTCCCAAGATTATTTCTTGTAACTGTTAATAATGCTGCTGGTCCATCTTCCCCATATATTTTCCTGCATCTTTTTAAATTTTTGATGAACGTATCGTAAGCACTTTCAGAGACTAATGATTTTCTACAACAATCATGAAGCCTCTTATCCCCATCACACGATGTAGAAATATCAACCTTATGTTTAAATAAAAAGTCTAGTTGATAATCAGATAAATCCAATAAATTAGTACACACCACAAATGATAGCTCTTTCTTATATTTTTGATTTAATTTTTCTGCATATAACACGATAAACTCAAGAATATCAAAATTAAGAGTTGGTTCACCACCCTGAAATTCTATTTTTATAGACGGAGAAGGTGATAAAAATATTATATCTACTGTATTTCTGGCAGTTAATTCATCCATATCATAAGATTTATCATCTATTCCAGCCTTAGATGACGCATGACAATAACTACACATACAATTACAACGCAACGTTAAGACGATCATATGTAGAGATGTAAAATATCGTAAGTAATCTTTGCGACTTCTTAACTTATTAGCAAGTAAATCAATGCTCAACGCCAAACTTTCATCAGGAGTTAGAAAATTTTTGGCAATTAATTCATTAAGCTTAGTATCAGCTATCCATTCAAAATCTTCATTACACAAAGCTTCAAATTCGATCTTATCCATTATAGAACTTTCGCCAGAAATATTAGTAATCAATATATGATTAATATCAATTCTGTCAAAATCAAAAGGTAATAATTTCATTTTTTCACCTTCAATGCAGAAAAGGCTTTTTCATAAATAATTTTCTTAATATCATAAGTTCTTACATCAAGATCTAATCTTATCTGTTGATCTATAACTTCATTACAAAAATCATCAATAAAGTGTTCAACTTCAATATTAGAGACTTCTTTTTTTAATTTAATTATAACAGCTACGTGTGTGTCATCTGCAACATCAAGTTTAAAATATGCTTTATCAGAATTTTTGTAACTAGCATTTAATACAGCTGTTTTATCATACATTTTTTTACATAACCATAATTTATATACATTTGAAGCTATTCGCTCAAACTCAAAATTCTCCATGCTTACCACACTCCTACAATTTACACTACGCTTTCATTGCTTTGACAAGAGCAACAAATTCTTCCTCATTTTGTGCAAAACGATAAGGTGCATACTCGCCAAAAGCTGTAGGTCTGCTAATTGTCACTAACTGAATGCCTTTGGTAGCAACAAGCTCATTTAAAAATCTTTTTAATTCTACCAAATGCTTTCCATGCATAGTTTTTAACGCATAACAACCATGTTTTGCTGTATCTTTAGCAACCAGATAACACATTTTTCAAAACCTCCTCAAACTCAATATCTGTTTTTATCAGTCCATGCTCGTATTTTGTTCGCATTATACAACCAATAGAATTCGGATAATCTTTTTTATAAAGATAGTCGTGCAGCCAATTGTTAATCTGTCTGTCATATAACGTATTAAACTGAATCTCTATAGGATAAAAGCTATTGTCCATTTGAAAATAAACATGTACTCCTCTATAGCCATCATCATCCAATTTTCCTTGAGACATATCTGCTATATGGAATAAATCTTTATCTAATTCTAAAATTTCCTTATATGTATCGCAAAATGCCCTAAAGCCCAAGATATCATTAAAAACCTGCTTAACCGGTTTATTAGGATAATACCGATTATATTTTCCTAAAATTGACTCTAAACTTTTTATTCTATAGTCAAGCGCCACATCAGCTAAAAGGCTTTGTTCATCAAGCCAATTAGTCATATCAGTCAATTCTTTAATAAGCTCTATTTTATCAAAATGACGCAATGTACGATTTAATGATAGCGGCAAATGACTTTTAAAAGATAATCTCTTAAGTATTTCGATTGATAAACCATTCAATTCTAAAATATTATTATTCATGCCGCCACTCCTCCTTATACAGTTATTATATATAAATGCGTGTTAAAGCTCAAGAAAAATCCTCTTACATTATTATATGCTATTTTTCTATTCATTGCACTAATAAACAGCAAATCCGATAATACCAAAAAGGCTCCCCTCCCGAACGTTGCCGTTCAGATGGGGAGCCTTAAAATTACGCATACAGCTCATGCCATTATACACATCAAGTTCGCACTCAACGAAGCAGGTGGTACTTTATGGACAGGCGTGCCTTATTGCATTTTCTCTTTGAGCATCTTAGTAACCATGCCCGGGTTAGCTTTGCCGCGAGATTTTTTCATGATCTGGCCAACGAGGAAGCCGATAGCTTTATCCTTACCGGCTTTGTAGTCAGCAACGGATTGCGGGTTCTCAGCAATGGTTTCTTCAACCAGCTTAAGGATAGCGCCTTCATCACTAACCTGCTCCAGACCGAGCTTCTTAACGAGAGCCTTCGGAGCCTCATCCTCTTTGAGCATTTCGGCAAATACCTTTTTAGCCAGCTTGCTGGACAGTACGCCGTCTTTAATCAGGTTAACCAGCTCTGCTAAGTGTGCAGGGGTTACCTTGAAATCAGCAATGGTAATGCCTTCGTTGTTCATGTAAGCAGAAACATCGCCCAACAGCCAGTTGGAAACTGCTTTGCTGTCCTTAGCGGTCTTAACTGCTTCATCAAAGTATTCAGCCATAGCCTTGGTAGAAACGATCTGAGAAGCATCATATTCCGGCAGACCGTGCTCGCTCATCAGGCGTGCCTGACGTTGAGCCGGCAGCTCCGGCAGAGTTTCGCGGATACGCTCAATCCAGGCATCGTCCAGCTGTACCGGGACAAGGTCAGGCTCAGGGAAGTAACGATAGTCATGTGCTTCTTCCTTAGAACGCATGGACAGGGTTACGCCGTTAGCTTCATCCCAGGTACGGGTTTCCTGAACAACGTGGCCGCCATCCTCGAGAACCTCTTTTTGGCGCTCAACTTCATAGTTGATAGCGCGCTCCAGAGCACGGAAGGAGTTCAGATTTTTGATTTCGGCACGGGTACCGAATTCCTTAGCGCCTTCGGGCATGATGGAGATGTTAGCGTCGCAGCGCAGGCTGCCTTCCTGCATTTTGCAGTCGCAGACATCGGTATATTCCAGAATTGCTTTCAAGTTTTCCATGTAAGCACGAGCTTCGGCAGCACTGCGCATATCCGGCTCGGATACAATCTCAATCAGCGGTACGCCTGCACGGTTGTAGTCAACTGCAGAGGAATCGGAGGTGCTGATGGTTGCGCCGCTGTGGTTCAGCTTGCCTGCATCCTCTTCCATGTGGATACGGGTAACGCCAATGCGTTTATGCTCGCCGTCAACAACGATGTCGATATGACCGCCCAGGCAGATAGGTTTATCAAATTGGGAAATCTGATAGTTCTTGGACAGGTCAGGATAGAAGTAGTTTTTACGGTCGAATTTGTTGTATTTCTGGATATCGCAGTTCAGCGCCAGGCCAGCCTTGATAGCGAAATCAACAACCTGCTTGTTCAGCACAGGCAGTGCACCGGGCATACCCAGGCAAACCGGGCATACATGGGTGTTAGGCAGGCTGCCGAAGGCAGTGGAGCAGCTGCAGAATGCTTTAGTTTTGGTTTTCAGCTCGGCATGAACTTCCAGGCCGATAACGGTAATATATTTAGTCATTATTTGTTACCTCCCAGCGGTGCGAATACTTTATGATATTCGGTTGCCTGTTCAAAGGTATAAGCAGCACGCAGAATGGTTGCTTCGTCCAGAACCTTGCCGATCAGCTGCATACCGATAGGCATGCCGTCATCAGCAAAGCCGCAAGGAATGGAAATACCCGGCAGACCGGCCATATTTACCGGAATAGTGGTTACGTCCAACATGTACATGGTCAGCGGATCCATCTCGTCGTTGATGCCGTAAGCAGGAACCGGAGAGGTCGGGGTCAACAGCACGTCGCATTTTTCAAACGCAGCTTCAAAGTCGCGGCGGATAAGGGTACGAACCTGCATAGCCTTGTTGTAGTATGCATCATAGTAACCGCTGCTCAGTACGTAGGTGCCCAGCATAATACGGCGGCGTACTTCCTGGCCGAAGCCTTCGGTGCGGCTCATAGTAGTCATTTCCGGTGCGGAGGTTGCATCTACATTGCGGTAACCGTAGCGAACACCGTCGAAGCGTGCCAGGTTAGCGGAAGCTTCAGCCGGAGCAATGATGTAATAGGTGATTACAGCATATTCGGTATGCGGCAGGGAAACCTCAACGATTTCAGCGCCCAGCTCTTTATATTTTTCAACGGCCTTCATGATTTCAGCCTTAACCTTAGCATCAACGCCTTCACCGAAGTATTCCTTCGGCAGACCGATGCGCAGGCCTTTAACGTCATTTACCAGTGCTTTGGTGAAGTCGGGAACCTCTACGTCAAGAGAGGTGGAGTCCATCTCGTCCTTACCGCAGATAGTGTTGAGTACCAGAGCAGCGTCGGTTACGTCTTTAGTGATAGGTCCGATCTGGTCCAGAGAGGATGCGAATGCTACGCAGCCATAACGGGATACACGGCCGTAGGTCGGTTTAATACCAACGCAGCCGTTGAAGGATGCCGGCTGACGGATAGAGCCGCCGGTATCGGAGCCCAGAGTCCAGATAGCTTCGCCTGCAGCGATAGCAGCAGCGCTGCCGCCGGAGGAGCCGCCGGGAACGCGGTCCAGGTTCCATGGGTTGTGGGTTACACCGAAATGAGAGGTTTTGGTGGTAGAGCCCATAGCAAATTCATCCAGGTTCGTTTTGCCCAAGAAAATGGTTTCATCAGCGCGCAGGTTTTTGATAACATGTGCGTCATATACGGGAATGAAGTTCTCCAGCATTTTGGAGGAACAGGTAGTGCGCAGGCCTTTAGTAGAGATATTATCTTTGATTGCGCCCGGAATACCTGCCAGCGGAGCGATTTTCTCGCCTGCGGCAATCTTAGCATCAACCTTGGCAGCCTGTGCCAGAGCGTTTTCTTTATCCAGGGTTACATAAGAGTTAACCTGGTCTTCAACTGCGTCGACACGCGCAATAACAGCGTTAGTTAATTCGACGGAGCTTACTTCTTTGTTGACGAGCTTTTCATGCAGCTCGTGCGCAGTAAGTTTATACAAATCCACAGCGTTTGCCTCCTTCTTATTCGATTACGCGCGGTACCTTAAAGCCGTCATTGTGAACAGCAGGAGCGTTCTTCAATGCTTCCTCGTGGGATACGCCTTCTTTGACAACGTCCTCACGCAGTACATTGCTTACCGGCAATACGTACGGGGTAGGTTCGATACCTGCGGTATCAATTTTTTCAAGAATGTCGGCATAGTTAAGAATCTGGTTGAACTGCTCGGTGAATACTTCCATCTCGGAAGCTGGAACAGTCAAACGGGAAAGCTGTGCGATATGCTTTACGTCTTCAGCAGAAACTTTCATTTTTTCACCATCCTATAAAAACTCGTTTTATTTTTACAAATAACCTGTTTTATTATAACACATTTACTGAGCAAAGTACACTGAGTAAGGCACTTCGGCAGTGCTTGCGGGGATATTTTTAGGAAAAAGCAGCTTTTAAAATATTAGACAGCAAAACAATAAGGACTCTCCTTAGGGAGAGGTGGCATCGCGCAGCAATGACGGAGAGGGGTTACAGCAAAATAAGACATATACATAACCCCAACCCCTCTCAGTCGCCCTACAGGTGACAGGTCTCCCCAAGGAAAGCCTTTCTCTTCGTATAGCATCCATACACATAAACACAAAAAGAACCGCCTCACGGCGGTTCTCTAAACTCCAAGTATCTGGTGCTATTTCCCTTCTCGCTTGCTCACCTTAACATACAGCCTTTTTAAAATATCCATTGCCTCATCCTGCTGCATACTGCTTAGCTGTGGCCTTACCTTGCGTCTATTTTTATTTTTATAGCTGCCAAGAGTAATATAAAACTCCGTGGTCGTCGCATCGTGCGCAAACAGCATATCCGTCTGCTTTTGCTCCTGCTCCGTAAGCGGCAGTTTTTGGATAAAAGCATCCAGCTCTGCCAAATCCTCACTTGTCACCTCTGCCGACGACAGCAGGCAATTTTCGCCCTTTTTATCGACAAAAAAAACAGCTGAAGGTACCCTGCCCTTTCTTAAAAGGATCATAATTAGCCTCAAACCTGTAGCACAGGGTGCGGAACTGATGGTTCCGGCTCATATAAAAAGTGGACCATTCTACGTGTGTCATCTTATCTTCTCCTTGTACCGGCGCACAACCTATATTAACTGTCAGCAGTACAAGCACCGCTAGCAGTATTTTGGTGATTTTCCATAATTTACTGTGCATACCGTTCACCGCCTTTGTTAAGGCTTAATTGCGAAGCGGAGCTCTGTCCTTAGCCTTCAGGTAAAGCTGCAGAAACTGCTTTTGCAGCTCCGCTCTTTGCTCCCCGCTCAAAGGCGCCGTCAGCTTCTTGACGCTTCTATCCTTATAGTTGGCGATACACACATCAAAAATCTCCATGGTTTCATCACAGACAAGCAAATCATCATCTACCGGCTCAGGTTCCTTGGGCGGTGCCAGCGGCAGTCCTTGGATAAGCGCATCAAGAGGCACAAGCTCCTCACGCGTCACAGGCACGCTCTCCAGCTCACAGCGCCAGATTTCGTCATTGAGATTTGCCGGAGCCTTAAAGCTGCAGTCATAGAGCATCTGCCCGCTTTTAGCGTCCAAACGCAGCGCATAATTATAGCTATAATCATAATTCGAGCCGTTTCTGTATAATTGCATACCCGTCCATTCTATACGTCCCATGCTATCGCCTCCCCGCACCTGGGCATAAATCAGCTTTGCTGTCAGCAGCAGAAGCGCTGCCAATAACAGCAGATGAATAATTCTCAGCTTATTGCTTTTTTGTTTGCGCATGCTGCTCACCGCCTTTTGCTATTCTTCTGATGATAGCATAGCGTATTTTTAGCAGCTTGTCCCCACCCGAAAGGCTGATTTAGGGTAGGAAGGGAGGAAAACTTTAAATAAAAAGGCCGATAATAATATAACTTGCTGCACTTCATCCTCAGGCTTATATAAAGCAAAACAGTACTTATACGGTTTGAAAAACAAGCTGTCCGCTAATAACTCTCAATATATTTCAAGAAATATCTGAATATTGAAAATCTGTATAAATTTTTCCTGTAATCCGAAAATTATCATTCAAGGATAATATTTCACCCCAACCTACCCAAAATTCCCCTTTCGGGTGGGGCGCTGACACTCTTTTTGCGCTATAATGAAGGCAAGATAAGGAAGGGAGATGTTCCTATGTTTAAAGAAAACGACGAATGTTGTGCTATACAATGCGAAAAATGCGGCGGCACCATGTATTCCGACGCTGCCAGCACCAGCTTCATCTGCTCCTTCTGCGGCAACAAGGAGCCTTGGCCGAACAGCGAAAATATTCTTGATAGCGAAATCAAGTATCGCCATAAGCCTGTAGAGGTTGTCAACGGACTGGTGAAGCTGGGACACGTATACTTCATGGAGCCCTTGCCGGAGATGCTCAAAAACAACACCCAAAGCATCGAAGATAAGCTGGGCGTTTTCAGCGCCCTCAGCACCAAGGTTTACGAAGAAAGCCACACCATCAAGCTGCCCTGCCCGCTCTGCGGTGCCGATGTTACCGGCGAATCCACGCAGACTATTTTTACCTGCGAATACTGCGGTCACCGTCTGACGCAGGAGGAGCTGAAGGCCGGCGGCTACAACAAGGACCAGCTCATAGGCGCAGGCTCCCGCAGCTACCCATCCATCGCCCTGCCCTTCAAGCTCACTAAGGAGCAAGCCTTCGGCAGAGCGCAGCTGCTGATGAAGCGCGAGCCGATGTCCTTTAAGGGTGCGGAAAAGGCCATTAAGGAAAAATTTACCGCCTTCTATACTCCCTATACGCTGGCAGACCTGCGCGTCAAAGCGCAAATCTCCAGCAACAAGGGTGACTGCGAAATTTATCAGGAGGTTTTAAACTGGGTATATCCGCAAACCTATGTCTTTGACGAAAACGCCGTCGATATGGTTGCTCCCTGGAACTTTGATGAATTCGCCCCCTTCGACCCTGTATTTTTGGAGGGTGACGTGCATATCACCACCCGCAGCAATCTTTTCCCGGTACAAAAATATCTTGACCGCATGATCAACGAGCAGCTTTGCAACAGGCTCAGCGAAAATTACGGCTTACAAAATGTTAAGATTGAAAAATGGGCACGCAATCTCCGCAAGCATTCAGCTGACATCATGTTGCCGATTTATTATGTTGACTATACCGACAACAGCGCCGGCGAACGCTTCGTCATCGTTGTCAACGGCCAGACCGGCGCTGCCAGCGCCCGCTTCGTCAACAGCAAGGACAAGGTACGCAGCCTGCAGCTGCCTGCCAGCAGCAAGCTGCCGCGCTTTGCCGAAACAACGCTGCGCACACCGCCAATGATTGTACGTTATGTAAAGCCAAAATTCCTGCATGAGGTAATCCCAGCGGAAAAGGGCTTCAAAAAGAGTATCTTCCAAATGCTCAAATTCTGGTAGAAAACGGGTTATTTTGTGTATAATTGTTGTAAAGCATAGAGTGTCTGGTCTCCTTTGTAGATTATGTTGTTTTGGTCGATAATATTTTACTACAATTCCAACACTTATTTATAGAACCTAAAAATCCCCTGACGCCAGCTTCATAGCAAGCATCAGGGGAAATTCCGGCAGCTCAGAAGAAACCGAGCTAACATCCGCTCTTAATAATTTATCGTATGAATTTCAAAATAAGCCTGCGGGTTTTTACAAATCGGGCAAACCTCCGGAGCCTTCGTACCTACAACGATATGTCCGCACTTGCGACACTCCCAAATTCTTACCTCGCTCTTAGCAAATACCTGCTGTGCCTCTACGTTGTGCAGCAACGCACGATAACGCTCCTCATGACGCTTCTCAATAGCTGCTACGCCACGGAACTGCTCTGCCAGCTCATAGAAGCCTTCGGCATCTGCCTCTTGGGCCATACGCACATACATATCCGTCCATTCGTGGTTCTCTCCCTCAGCAGCGTGCAGCAGATTTGCCGCAGTATCGCCAAGCTCGCCCAAAGCCTTAAACCATAGCTGTGCATGCTCCTTTTCGTTCTCTGCTGTCTGCAAGAACAAAGCAGCAATCTGCTCAAAGCCTGCTTCCTGCGCTACTTTAGCAAAATAAGTATACTTATTACGAGCCATAGACTCGCCAGCAAAGGCCTCTAACAGATTCTTCTCCGACTTTGTGCCAGCATAAGGATTCTTTGCCTTGTCGCCAGGAGTATCCTCGATTTTTACAAACTTATCTGCACCCTGCTTACAGATTGGGCAGACAAAATCAGCTGGCAGCTCCTCGCCTTCATAGATATAACCACAAATTGAACATTTCCACTTCATCATTTTCTTTTTCGCTCCTTTTGTTAAATCTGCGCTGCGGTCCTGATAAGCAGTATGCAACATTGCTTCAGCCATGTCGCTCAAGGGCGTATCATAAAACTCCTGGTAAAGCTGCTGAATTTCTTTATTTTCGTGAGACAGATGCAACTCCATCTCTGCGTCCCGCTCATAAAGACCCTCGATACGTGCCTTGCGTGCTGCGTCAGCATCATAAGCAAAATCCTTGGGCTGCCCGCCGCCGCCAATACAGCCGCCAGGACAGGTCATAACCTCTATAAAATGATATTTTTCAATGCCACCAGCTATGAGCTTTCGGACATTTTCCGTTCCGTGAACCACTGCTACATTGATAACCCTGCCTGCTATCTCCACGCTGGCCTCACGCAATCCATCATAACCACGCACTGGCTCGAGCTTGAGTATTTCCTTAGGTGGCTGCTCACCCGTAAGATAAGCATAAGCAGTCCTGAGAGCTGCCTCCATCACGCCGCCTGTATTGCCAAAAATAACACCTGCACCAGAGGCCTCGCCCATAAATTTATCAAAATCGCTGTCCTCCAGGCTGGTAAAATCAATGCCTGCTTCCTTCGCCCACAGTGCCAGCTCCCTCGTCGTGATGACATTATCCATATCCCGCAATTCAGCTATACCCAACTTCTGCCCGGCAGCGTTCATTTCCTCACGGCGAATCTCAAATTTTTTCGCCGTGCAGGGAGTTAAGGCAACATTAACAATCTTCCTCGGATCAATGCCCATTTTCTGTGCGAAATAGGTTTTAATCGTCGGTCCCTGCATCCCTATCGGACTTTTAGCTGTAGAAACATGCGGCAGGAGCTCAGGGTAATAGGTTTCTGCAAACTTCACCCACGCCGGACAGCAGCTTGTAAACTGCGGCAGCGGCTTGTCAGTTTCACCTTTAATACGGGCAAGAAGCTCGCTTGCTTCCTCAACAATTGTTAAATCAGCCGCAAAGTTCGTATCCAGCACATAATCAACGCCCAGAGCACGCAAAAGCGCAACCATCTTCCCCTGCACGAACGCCCCCTTAGGCATGCCGAATTCCTCGCCCAAAGCCACGCGTACAGAAGGTGACGTACTGACAATGACGATTTTGTCCTTATCCTGCACGGCAGCCTTAACCTCTGGATATTCATATACCTCGGTGATGCTGCCAACAGGGCAGACATTAGCACACTGACCGCAGTGAATACAGATAGCTCTGTCTCCGGTCTGCTCCAGCGCATAGGTTCCCAACACACCAACAGGACTTGTGCAGACATTCCTGCACTGACCGCATTTGATGCACAATGACTCATTACGGACAATACTGGGATTATCCGCTTCAATAGGCACCCTCACGGAAGTTGATAAATGCTTGCTCACAATATCATCTCCTCCAATATGAAATTTTAACAGCGCTCCCTTGACCCTTTATAAAGCACTATTATATCGTTTATATTATAACTCATTCCCAGGGTCTGTCAACAACTTATATTAATAAAAATAATTTTACTTTAAAGGAGACTTTTCTCTAAAGCTCACTTCACCAGCCCCATCAGCGCCTAGAAAACCTGCGGCATGACCAGCGCTGGCAGCATATTCAGCAACTTGCATTCACGCAACTGCCAAACACCTAAGCCTGAGCTCATGAGAAAAATGCATACTTGTCCATTCTATACGTCCCACGCTATCGCCTCCCCGTAACTAGGCATAAATCAGCTTTGCTGTCAGCAGCAAAAGCGCTGCCTGCCAACAGCAAGCTGCCGCGCTTTGCCGAAACAACACTGCGCACACCGCCAATGATTGTACGTTACGTAAAGCCAAAATTCCTGCATGAGGTAATCCCAGCGGAAAATGGCTTCAAAAAGAGTATCTCCAGATGCTCAAATTCTGGTAGAAAACGGCTGCGGCAGCAGTCGGAGTATAATCATCCACCTCATTGTACAAAAAAGCAGAGAGCTGTGTTTCACGTGAAACACAGCTCTCTGCTTTTATCGTTGCTACAGGAATCTTCATTCCTTATCATTTTCAGAACAGGGGCTTGCTGTTGCCGCCCTTCGGCTTCTTCTGGTTCTTGATGCGGACGCTGACGATGACCTCATCGCCCTCCACCGTCTGCTCCATATTAACCGGAATACCGACATCCTTAATAGCGTTGACAACCTGCTTAATACTGTTCAGGTAAATGCGGACATCGTTGACAATCACCATACGGCGGCGTTTTTCCTGCTGGTTGTCCTCCAACAGCTTGTTGATATATTCCTCGGTCTGGCGCACGCTGTAATTCTTGGCAACAACAACCTCCAGCACCTCCAGACGCTTGGCATCATCATCCAGCTTCAGCAGTGCGCGCGCATGACGCTCGCTCAGACCGGCATCCACCAGCACCTTGCGTACAGCAGGCGACAGGCGCAGCAAACGCAGCTTGTTGGCGATAGTAGACTGCTTCTTGCCTACGCGCGCAGCCATAGCCTCCTGCGTCAGATGGAACTGCTCCATCAGCTGTTCATAGCCTTCGGCCTCCTCCAGAAAATGCAGATCCTCACGCTGCAGGTTTTCAATCAGCGCAATCTCTGCAATCTGCTGCGTAGTATAATCGCTGATAATCACCGGTACCTCCGTCAGCTTCGCCATACGGGAAGCACGCAGACGGCGCTCGCCGGCAATCAGCAGATAACGTCCGTCCTCAGTCGGCGATACCAAAAGAGGCTGCAGCACACCATATTGGGCGATGGAAGCAGACAGCTCCTCTAAGGCTGCTTCGTCAAAGCTCTTGCGCGGCTGATAAGGGTTGGGGAAAATCTGCCCGATGGGAACCTTGACTACCTTCACCTCATTAACGGCCTTACGCTCGCCGATAATACCGCAATCTGTATCCAATACCGAAAATCCATCATCTACTAACATATGTTTTCCCCCTATTTAGCGCCTAAGGGCTGTTTTTCCGGCGTACCAGCCTTACGCGGGTATTGCGCCGGTGTGCTTTTGATTTTAGCTATCTTTATTATAGCACGTCCATCATCCAGACCGGGTAATTTTACAGGCTCCGCACTGATAATTTTGCCGCCGAGAATTTTTACCGCAGCCTCTCCTTCGGTAATTTCCTCCGCAAACTTGCTGCCCTTCAGGGCGATAAACTGACCACCCTTTTTGGCCAGCGGCAGGCAATATTCGCTCAGCACGCTCAAACGTGCCACAGCGCGCGCCGTTACATAGTCATATTTTTCGCGGTGCTTTTTATCACGGCCCGCATCCTCTGCACGCAAATGCTCGCAGCGGATGCCCTTCACCCCCAGCTCCTCAATCACCTGCTGCAAAAAGCGCAGGCGCTTGCCCAAAGAATCTATCAGAGTTACCTTCAGCTCGGGGCAGTAGATTTTCAGCGGCACACCGGGAAAGCCGGCACCTGTGCCCACGTCCGCCAGGGTTTTACCGGCCATCTCCGCCTCGTAGGCCAGCAGGCTGTCTACCATATGCTTTACGGCAACCTCCTCAGGCTCGGTAATCGCGGTAAGGTTCATCACCTTATTGGTTTCCACCAGCAGCTCGTAATAACGGCTGAACTGCTCCAGCTGCAGCGGCGTAAAGCTCAAACCGGCCTCCGCACCCTTTTCGGCTAAAATTTCTGCAAAGGTCATTCTTCCTGCTCCTTTCGGCGCTTCAGCTCCAACGCAATCATCAGCACGCTGATATCAGCCGGTGACACACCGCTGATACGCGATGCCTGACCGATATTCGCCGGACGCACCTTGTCCAGCTTTTCAGCAGCCTCGCTGGAAAGCTCCTTAATCGCACGATAATCTATATCATCAGGCAGGCGCTTGTTTTCCAGCTTCATAAAGCGCTCTACCTCCTGACGCTGTTTCGTAATATAGCCCTCATACTTGGCGAAAATCTCAGCCTGCTCCGCAACCTGCGGTGCCAGCTCCGACAAACCGAAGGCCTGCTGCAGCTTGCTGTAGGTAACCTCCTTGCGGCGCAGCAAATCCAAAAGACTGCTGCCGCTGCGCAGCGGCGCCGTACCCATAGCCTCCAGCTTAGCATTGTTTTCCGCACTGGGAGAAATATTCTGCTTGCCCAGCTCGCTCACTGTGCGCTCCAAAGCAGTACGCTTTTCGGTGAAAATGCCGTAGCGCTTATCATCAACCAAACCAATAGCTCTGCCCTTTTCCGTCAAACGCAAATCAGCATTATCCTGACGCAGCAGCAAACGGTATTCCGCACGCGAGGTCATCATTCTGTAAGGCTCGGACGTGCCCTTGGTAACAAGGTCATCAATCAGCACGCCGATATACGCCTCATCACGGCGCAGCACCAGCGGCTCGCGTCCGTTAATCTTCATCATTGCGTTAATACCTGCCATCAGACCTTGGGCAGCAGCCTCCTCGTAGCCGCTGGTACCGTTGGACTGACCGGCACTGAACAAGCCGCTGATAGCCTTATGCTCCAGCGACGGACGCAGCTGCAGCGGATCAAGGCAATCGTAATCGATAGCATAGCCCGCACGCATCATCTTGCAGTGCTCCAGTCCGGGAATAGTCTGCATAAACTGCAGCTGAATGTGCGCCGGCAAAGAAGAACTCATGCCTTGTACATACATTTCATTGGTACTGCGTCCCTCCGGCTCGATAAACAGCTGATGACGCTCCTTATTGGCGAAGCGCACAATCTTAGATTCGATAGACGGGCAGTAACGCGGGCCGACGCCCTCGATCATGCCGTTATACATACCGGATAAATGCAGATTATCGCGGATAATTTTATGTGTAGCCTCATTCGTATAGGTCAGATAGCAAGGAACCTGCTCACGTGTTTTGATATCGCTGATAAAGGAGAAGTTGCGCACCTCCTCATCGCCGTACTGCGGCTCCATCTTGCTGTAATCAAGACTGCGGGCATCAATACGCGCCGGCGTACCGGTCTTAAAGCGCATCAGCTCCACGCCGTTCTCCAGCAGCGAAGCAGACAGCTTCTGCGCACTGCGCAGACCGTTAGGACCGCATTCATAATTAACCTGGCCGTAAACAATACGGCCGCGCAGATAAGTACCGGTAGCCAGAATAACGCACTTCGCCTCGAAAACCTCGCCCGTTTCGGCCTCTACGCCAACAACCGCACCGTTTTCTACCAGCAGCTTATCAATCATCAGCTGCTTCAGCTCCAGATTCTCCTGGTCCTCGACAATCTTTTTCATCAACGTGTGATAAAAAGGCTTATCCTCCTGACCGCGCAGAGCATGTACGGCATAGCCCTTACCGGTATTCAAAAGACGCATCTGGATACATGCCAAATCCGCACTTATACCCATCTGGCCGCCTAAAGCATCCAGCTCACGCACCAGATGGCCTTTTGCCGGACCGCCGATAGACGGATTGCACGGCATCAGCGCCACATTATCCAACGACAGCGTCGCCAGCAGCGTCTTACCGCCCAGGCGGGCAGCAGCCAGCGCCGCCTCCACGCCTGCGTGGCCGGCGCCAACAACAATTACATCAAATGTATCTGTAATATAACTCATCTTAATAGACCTCTTAAAAATATATGTACCGACTATCACCATCTTACATGGGAGATAACCAGGAAATTAGCAGAAAACCCTAACGAGCAATTAATATATCGCTTACACAACCCTCAGTCATCGCCTACGGCGATGCCAGCTCCCTTTCAGGGAGCATGTAAAAGTTCATAGTAATAACCAGAGTTAAAACTTCGCAATAATATTATATCTTCCCTAAAAGGGAAGGTGGCTGCGAGCTTCAGCGAGCAGACGGAAGGGTTGCGATGCACACCCCTACTTACCGATACAGAACCGCTCAAAAATCTCATTGATAATCTCATCCTGCACTGTATCACCCGTAATCTCACCTAACAGGTCAATCGCCGAGCGCACATCAATCACAATGCAGTCATAAGGCAAATAATCCTGTGCCGCAAACTCCGCATCCTGCAGACCTGCCAGCGCCTCACGCAGCAAACGCTCCTGACGCGCATTCTGAATATATGCACCGTCCCCCAGCGTACCCTTGCTGCCGTAAACATAGCTCTTCAGCCAGGCAGTAAACGCCTCAATGCCAACCAGAGTCTTAGCAGAAAGCGTCATCACCTTATCAGCGCCAAAGCGCTCTCGCAGCTGCGCCAAATCAACCTGCTGCGGCAAATCGCTCTTATTCACAATCACCACACAGGGCTTGCCGGCCGCAGCCTCTAAAATCGCCTCATCCTCATCCGTCAGGCCATCGCTGCCGTCAATCACGCAGATAACCAGCTCCGAATCCGCCAACAGCTGACGGCTCTTCTCCACGCCAATTTTCTCCACAAAATCATCGGTAGCACGGATACCCGCCGTATCAGCCAGCACCAACGGCACACCGTCAAGCAGCAGCTGCTCCTCAATAACATCACGCGTAGTACCGGCATACTGCGAAACAATAGCACGCTCCTCCCGTAGCAAAGCGTTTAGCAGGCTCGACTTGCCCACGTTCGGACGGCCAACAATAGCTGTACGCAAGCCCTCGCGCAAAATCTTGCCCGTATGCGCATGCGCCAGCAGATGCTCAATCCCGCTGCAGACAGTACTCAGGCTCTCCTGCACCCTGCCATAGGTAACATCCTCGATATCCTCCTCCGGATAATCAATCACAGCCTCCAGATTAACAACAATATCCACCAGCTGCTTACGCAGGCTGCGCAGCTCACCTGCAAGCTGTCCCTGCTGCTGACGCGCAGCCAGCTTCAAACTCGCCTCACTGCGCGAACGGATAATATCCATAACAGCCTCAGCCTGCGTCAGATCAATCCTGCCGTTCAAAAACGCACGCTTCGTAAACTCGCCGGCCTCCGCCGGACGCGCACCGGCAGCAAAAGTCAGCTGCAGAATCTTCTGCAGCGGCTGCACACCGCCGTGACACTGGATTTCAACCACATCCTCCGCCGTATAGGAACGGGGAGCACGCATATACACCGCCAGCACCTCATCTACAAGGCTGCCGTCCGTATCATAAACATGGCCATAAGCAAGCGTATTCACAGGATATGCACCAAGCGCCTTGCCGGAAGCCGCCTTAAACAAGGTCTCACCTACCGCCAACGCCTTTGGTCCGCTAATACGCACAATACCTACAGCACCTTCCCCAAGAGCCGTAGTAACAGCACTAATCGTATCCTCAGCCATATGCCCCTCCTTCTTTTATCTGTACTGCATAAAAAAGCTCAGTACGTAAAAAAGGCTGCCGCAAATAAGCCTCTGATTAACTTAACGCGACAGCCTTGCTTTTTATTTTATTTTTTCAGCTCAATAACCACATGACGATAAGGCTCATCGCCCTCGCTCAGAGTAGTAACACGACGGTCACCCTGTAATGCCATATGGATAATCTTGCGTTCGTGCGGATTCATAGGCTCCAGGGCTACGCGCTCACCGGTACGTTTAACCTTATCTGCCAGACGTGCTGCCAGACGGTTAAGAGTTTCGATACGGCGGTCGCGGTAATCCTCAACGTCAATAATTACACGCACACGCTCGTTGCTATTCTTGTTAGCAACAAGATTAGTCAGGTATTGCAAGCTGTCTAAGGTCTGTCCATGCTTGCCGATTAAAATACCCATATCATCACCATGCAGGCGGAGGGTAACGCTGCCGTCATTTTTGTTGATAAATTTTTCCATAGCAACCTCAATATGCATAGCATTGAAGATTTTCTGCAAAAATTCCTTAGCAGCAGCAACTGCCTCATCACTTACATTGTATTTACGCGGTTCGCGGTTCTGACGTTCGCGACGCTCGCTCTTTAAAGCATTCAGCGCTGCGATAGCATCATCAACTGCATCATCCTTAGCATCTGCAGCCTTCTTCTTGAAATCCTCGGCAGCTACAGCTGCATCGGCCTTCACAGCATTAGCCTTTTTAGCCAGAGCACCGGCAGCTACGGTTGCAGCCACCTTTACTGCAGCTACAGCGTCGGCAGCAGCCTCGCTGACGGTTTTTTCAGCAGCGGGTGCAACCTCAGCAGGTTTTTCTGCCTCTGCTTCTGCAGGTTTAACGCTTACGCGTACACGGGCATCCTTACGGCCAAAGCCTAAAAAGCCCTTTTTTGCTTCCTCTAATACTTCAACAACAGCCTGGTCGGCAGTAACATTCAGTTCTGCCAAAGCTGCTGCAACAGCTTCGTCCACGCTCTTACCGGTCTTCTCAACAAAAGCCATCTTTACCAACTCCTATACGCTTACACGCTTATTTAGCAGCAGCTCTGTTCATAATAGACTGCTGTGCAATCTGCATAATATTCATAACAACCCAGTACAGTACCAAACCTGCCGGGAAGGTCAAGCTGATATAACCGATGAACAGAGGCATGAAGTACATCATCATCTTGTTCTGTGCACCACCGCCGTTTGCCGGCATAGTCTGCTTGGTCTGAATAAAAGTAGTTAATGCGGAAAGCACCGGCAGAACATAGGTCGGGTCTGCCTTGGAAATGTCAGCCAGCCACAAAAAGCTGGTAACGATTTCCGGATGTGCTGCATAGTTGTAATCACGGATACCGTAGAAAATACCAATCATAATCGGCATCTGGATGAGCAGCGGCAGACAGCCTGCCAGCGGATTAACGCCTTCGCTCTTATATAAATTAGCCAGCTCCATATTCAGGCGCTGTTTATCATCCTTATATTTTTCCTGTAAAGCCTTCATTTTCGGCTGAATTTCCATCATAGCCTTAGTTGACTGAATCTGCTTTTGAGTCAGCGGATACATAATCAGCTTAATAATAATTGTCATTAACACAATAGCCAGGCCAAGGTTCGGTATACCGACGCTCTCAGTAAAATTGTAGAGCACAGTTAACACCTGTTGTACGATATTAGCGAGAAAATCCAAGATATCACTCCTTAAAAAACAAAGTGTTATAGCTTAATAGTATGCTTATGGTACAGGGTCATAACCGCCCGAATGAAAAGGATGACATTTTGCGATACGCTTAATCGCCAGCCACGTTCCCTTCACAGGACCCTTCTTCTGAATCGCTTCAATAGCATACGCTGAACATGTAGGATAAAACCTGCAGGTCGGCGGTTTCAGCGGTGATATAAAAATCTGGTAGAATCTTATACACAAAATCAGTAACCTGCTCATAGCCTTCTATCCTTATTACTGCAGCAGAGCTGCTCTTTTTGCCAGTCTTAAAAATACACGCTCAAAAGTCTTGTAATCAGCCTTTGTCAGCTTCTTGCGAGCTACCCAGACTATATGGTAACCCTTTTTGAGTTCTGCCTTATGCATGCGGAATACTTCACGCATCAGACGCTTGACACGGTTGCGCACCACAGCACAGCCCAGCTTCTTGCCTACCGCCAGACCGATTTTTATATCTTCGCCCTGATCCGGGAGAATATAAAAAACCGACATAGCATCGACAACAGTGCGTCCCTTTACATAGACAATCTGAAAGCTTTTCTTCGATTTAAGTCGATTTAATTTTTTTAAAGTAAACTTTTTCTTTTGCATCAAATGCACACCTGCCCGCATGGAAAAAATAGGCCACTTGCGCGGCCTATTTTATAATGTTATGCAGACAATTTCTTTCTGCCTCTAGCACGTCTTCTTTTGAGAACTTGACGACCGCCCAAAGTTTTCATTCTTTCTCTGAAACCATGAGTTCTTTTTCTTCTGAGATTGTTAGGTTGAAAAGTACGCTTCATTCAGTATTCCCTCCTTATCCACCGCAAAATTTTATCAATTTCTAATTTATGTGAATATTGATAGCTGTTATTTGCTCTACCAACGCAGTAACAATGCGCCTTCATCAGCACGTACTGCACCACGCAAGGTATTACTAACTCATTATATGGGAAAATAAAAACTTCGTCAAGTAAAAACAGCCATTTTTCTGCCATCTCAGAAATTTTTCTTGAAAATTTGCGAAGTTATCCACAGTCTGATAAAATATATGTGTATATCTAGCTTCACTTAAACCGGCGCTTACACCGCCCTTCCGCGGGCAATGCAGGCTGTCGTTTTTATTTTTCTAAAATCAGCGAGAAAGGATGTATCTATATGAATTCCTATGATTTAGCGGAAATCTGGGTCAGATGTAAGGACAAATTAAAGGAATCCTTTAATGAAAAAGTCTTTAATGTCTGGATTAAGCCGATTATGCCGTTAGAGGTGACAGATACCTACTATAAAGTAGCTGTCAAAAACGACTTCTTTAAAACAATGCTGGAGGAAAACTACGCTCAGGTTATCGAGGGTGTCCTGGCCGGCATTATGAGCAAAAATATCAAGCTCATCATCGAAACCATGGACAACGGCAGCAGCGGATCGGAAGCAGCTGAAGAAATGCCGGCTGTACCTGCCAAGCGCGAACAGCAGCAGCTGTTTAATGAAAATACCTCTGTGCAGCAGCCCGATGAAAGCAACCTGAACCCCAAATACGTTTTTGAAACCTTCGTTATCGGCAACTCCAACCGCTTCGCCCATGCGGCAGCGCAGGCAGTAGCCAATGACCCGGCACACGCCTACAACCCGCTTTTCCTGTACGGCGGCGTTGGTCTGGGCAAAACACACTTAATGCACGCTATCGGCAACCGCATTAAGCAGAACAACCCCAGCATGAAGGTACTCTACACCTCCAGTGAAAAATTCACCAACGAAATCATCAATTCCATCCAGAACAAAACAACTGAGGCCTTCCGCCAGAAATACCGCAATATTGACTGCCTGATTATCGACGATATCCAGTTTCTGAAGGGCAAGGAGCAGACGCAGGTAGAATTCTTCCATACATTTAATGCACTGAAGGATGCCGATAAACAGATCATAATCTCCAGTGACCGTCCTCCGCGCGAAATCGAAACCTTAGAGGACCGCCTGCGTTCCCGTTTTGATCAGGGCCTCACAGCAGATATCCAGACTCCGGATTTGGAAACACGTATGGCTATCCTGCGTACCAAGGCCGCATCGGACAATATCGTCCTGCCGACTGAGGTCATCACCCTGCTGGCCACCAACATCGCCACCAACATCCGTGAAATCGAGGGTGCCTACAATAAAATAGTAGCATACACCTCCCTCATGCACATGCCCATCACTGTAGAAACCGCGCAAAAGGTTCTTTCCGACATGGGCAACGATATCAAAACCAGAACCATCACCTATGAAGGCATCATCAAGGTTGTTGCCGACCACTACAATGTTAAGCAGGACGAGCTGTTCAACAAAAAGCGTACGCAAAACATTGCCTTCCCGCGCCAGGTTGCTATGTATCTTTGCCGTGAGCTGGCTGATTTATCCTATCCGCGTATCGGTGAGCTCTTCGGCGGACGCGACCATACCACCGTTATCCATGCTTACGAAAAAATAAGCAACTTCAAAAACAGTAACCTCGCCTTCCAAAACGAGCTGCAGGAAATCATCGAAATCCTGCGGCAATAACAGTAAAAAAATTATCCACAAAAACTGTTGATAACTCCCCTTTAAACTGTGTATAACTTTTGAGCATAAGTTGATAAAATTTTAGCCTGTAGATTATGTGTATATTATTTCCCGGTTATCAACAGCCTTATATACATGGGAAATAATGCATCACAGCTACGCTCAAAGCACTTTTCCCCACAACTAACAGACCCTACTACTACGTCGACTACTTTTTATATATTATAACAGTATTAAAAAAACAAGGAGGACTGTGAACAAATGATAATTTCCTGTAATACCAACAGCTTAAATAAAGCAATCCAGACAGTTCAAAGAGCAATTATTTCCAAACCAAGCACACCTATATTTTCCGGTATCCATGTTATCGCAGCAGATAACAAGCTGGAAATACAGGCTATGGATTTAAATATGGCTATTTCCTGCACCATTGATGCGGAAATCAGCGAATCGGGGGAAATAGTTGTTTCTGCCAAGCACTTTGCCGACCTTATCCGTAAATTGCCTGCTGAAAGCCTGACTATCAGCAAAAATGAAGAAAAGCACTCTATTAAAGTAAGCTCCGGAAAATCCGAATATCAGCTCTTCTTAATGAATGAAGATGATTATCCTAAATTTCCCACCTTTGATGCAGACAGAACCATTGCCCTTGATGACGGCATGATTAAAGAACTGATTAAAAAGACTATCTTCTCCTGCTCTACCGATGAAGCAAGACCTCTGTTTACCGGTATTCTGGTAGAAGCTAAAGACGGCAAAATTACCTTCGTCGGCACCAATACCCATCGTCTGGCTATCAAATCTCTGCCCTATGAGGGAAATGAAGAGCTCAGCATGATTATTCCGTCCAAGGTTTTGGGCGAAATTTCCCGTAACCTGACAGGTGAGGTACCGCAGCAGGTACTTATTTCCCTGCTCAATAACCAGATTATGGTTGTTATCGATAATATAGTTATTGTTTCCCGTCTGATTGAAGGTCAGTTCCCTGATTATCGCCGTGTTATTCCGCCGAAATTCGCTCTGACCAGTAAGGTAAACATCAAAGAGCTTGCCGGCGCTGTCGAGCGTGTTGCTCTTTTCTCTACCGACGGTGATTACAGCATCATCAAAATGAGCGTAGCTGCCGACGAAATTACTATTACCAGCAGCAGCCCGGATGTAGGTACCGGCCTGGAGGTTGTTTCCTGCCAGACTATCGGTGATCCGCTAAATGTTGCCTTTAATGCCAAATATATTCTGGATATCCTGAAGAACCTGGAAGCAGAGGAAGCTGTTTTATCCATGAATACCTCTCTCAGCCCGGTATGTGTTACCTGTGCCGATGAACCGGATTATACCTACATCGTAACACCGGTACGTGTTGTTTTCTAAGGAGCGGAATTATGCAAAAAGAAACTGTAGAAATCACAACAGAATTTATTACTATGGATAAGCTGCTGAAGTTTTCCGGTGTTGCTGATACCGGAGGCCAGGCATTTCTGATGGTTGAAGATGGCGTTGTCCGCCTGAACGGCCAGCTGGTAACGGAAAAACGTAAAAAGGTACATCCCGGCGATGTAGTAAATATTGATGACCAGATAGAGCTGACCGTTGCCAAAGAAGCTTAATGAAAATCAACAGTCTTTATGCGGTTAATTTCCGCAACTATGAAAGCTGCAGCCTGCAGCTTTCATCTATGATTAATGTTTTTTACGGGCAGAACGCCCAAGGAAAAACTAATCTGCTGGAGGCTATTTTTTACAGTGCCTTCGGTATGTCGCACCGTACCTCCGCCGAAGAGGAAATGCTGAAAATGGGTGCCGACGCTATGGCCGTAGGCGTGGAATATGCCAGCTTCAGCGGCAGCCATGAGGTAAAAATAAAAAAATACCGTCAGCATGAACGCTGGCAGAAGGAAATACTGCTCGACGGTGCGCGCGTGCGTCCCAAGGAGCATTACGGTGCCCTGAATACGGTGATGTTTTCGCCGGAGGACCTGCAGCTGGTCAAGGGTGAGCCTGCATTGCGACGCCGCTTCTTTGATATGCAGATTGCCCAGACAGATCCTGTCTACTACGATTTGCTGCTGAAGTATAACCGTGTTCTGCAGCAGCGCAACCGTCTTTTGAAGGAGCTGCGCGATAACGGCGGCACTCCTGATATACTGCAGCCCTGGAACGAGGAGTTCATCCGTCTGGCGGCAGCTATTGTCCGCAGACGTTTGGCGGCTTTGGGCAAGCTGCAGGCTATTGCCGGAGAGATTTATTCATCCATTACCAAGGGCAGCGAAATGCTGCAGGTGCGCTATGAGCAGAAGGCTAACAACAGCACTCTGCTCTATCCGCAGTCTGCCGAGGAGGCAGCAGAGGATTTTTACCGTGAACAGCTGTCGGAGCGTCAGCGCCTTGATATTCTGCGCGGTAATACGGGCATCGGTCCCCACCGCGACGATTTGCAGCTTCTGCTCAACGGTCTTTCATTGCGGGCCTTCGGCTCACAGGGGCAGCAGCGCAGCGGTGCTCTGGCACTGAAGCTGTCGCAGCTGCAGTATGTCAAAAACGAGCTGGGCGAATTCCCTGTTCTGCTCTTGGATGACGTAATGAGCGAGCTTGATAACAGCCGCCGCGCTCAGCTGCTGCTGTTTATTGACGGCAGAGTGCAGACCTTTATTACAGTAAATGACCGCGAGCTGATACCGGAGCTCGCCGGTAATGCTTACTTTAAAATTTCCGGTGGCAGTATAAGCGAGGCCTGATTATGTATGCTGAGAATTTAGAGGCTGCGGAGGAGGTTATCCGCCGTCTGTTTGATCCGCGCCGTACCTATAAAAAGGCTTATATATCGCCGGAAATCAAGCTGGCCTATCTGCAGCATTATCTGGAAAGCAGATGGACGGAGATTGTGGGCGAAAATCTGGCGCGCAGCTGTGCTATCGAAAAAATCAGCGGCAGCGAGCTTTATGTGCGCACGGCCAACAGTATGCTGGCCAACGAGCTTTATATGATGCAGCAGCTGTTTCTGCAAAAAATCAACTCCTTTTTGCTGGGACGCGTGCTGATTAAAAAGGTTTATTTTCATACCGGCAGCTTTTTCAGAAAGCAGCAGCAAAAGGAAAAGCAGGCCGAGCCGCCTGAACCGCCTGCGGAATATACCAAATGCCCAATATGCGGTGCCCAAATGCGCAAGGGACTGGATATGTGCAGCATCTGCGAGCGCGAGCAGCGCGAGGAGCTGCGCAGCAAGATTGCGGAGCTGCTGCGGATTCAGCCCTGGCTGAAGTATGAAGATTGTCTGGCCTACTATAAATGTGATAAAATATTATTTACGGCTGTAAAGGAAAACTTACAAAGCTACTATTTTGAACGGGTGCGCTGCGGCTTTGCCGATAAGAAGGAAAGCCTGCTGGCGGTAATGTTTCTGCTGGAAAAGCAGCCTGAGGACATTACCCTTGCACTGTATGAAAATGCTTTGACTTATTTAAGGAGGGATCAGGGTGTATCTGCATTTGGGAGTAGATTACATGGTAAAAAACAGTGAAATAATCGCTATTTTTAATTTGAATCACCCTCAGTCAGTGGTTTATGACGATTTCGTCAAGAAGTACGGCTCCCGCTATAAGGTAGTCGATGCTTCCGGCGGCGAAGGCTATTACAGCTGCGTTCTGACCGATGATACAATGTATTTGTCCTCGATTTCTTCGGTGACTTTGAAAAAACGCGCTGAATCAGGTTTTCTGGACGGCGCTGTCTATACTAATTTAGAAATTTTAAAACGGAGGTAAATATGACCCAGGATATTGATATTGAAGAAGCTACAGCGGTCAAGGGTAACTATAACGCGGAACAGATTCACGTTTTAGAGGGCCTGGAGGCTGTACGCAAAAGACCTGCTATGTATATCGGCAGTACGTCCTCCCGCGGTCTGCACCATCTGGTGTATGAGGTTGTGGACAACAGTATTGACGAGGCTTTGGCCGGCTACTGCAGTGATATCAAGGTAATTATCCATAAGGATAACAGCATTACGGTTATCGATAACGGCCGTGGCATTCCCGTGGATATGATGAAAAAGGAACAGAAGCCTGCTGTTGAGGTTATCATGACAGTACTGCATGCAGGCGGTAAGTTCGGTGACGGCGGCTATAAGGTTTCCGGCGGTCTGCATGGTGTCGGTGTTACCTGCGTTAACGCTTTGAGTGAGCACATGGAGGTTGAGGTGCGCCGCGGCGGCAAATGCTACGGCATTGAGTTTGCTAAGGGTAAAACCTCGAAAAAGCTTTACGAAAAGGGCGATTGCGAAACTACCGGTACCACAGTACATTTCAAACCTGACGCTACCATTTTTACGGAAACGGAATACAGCTATGATACTCTGCGTCTGCGTATTCGCGAGTTGGCCTTTTTGAATAAGGGCATTACTATTTCCCTGACCGATGAACGTGCCGAGGATAAGAGTGAAACCTTCCATTTTGCCGGCGGTATTATCGAATACGTTGAATTTATGGATAAGGATAAGGATAAAATAAATCCGAAGCCGATTTATCTGGAGGGTGAAAAGAATGCTGTTATCGTTGAGGTTGCAATGCAATATTGTGATACCTACAGCGAGAATATTTTCACCTATGTCAACAACATCAACACCGAAGAAGGCGGTACTCATCTCAGCGGCTTCCGTAAGGCGCTGACACGCACAATTAACGCTTATGCGCGTAAAACCAATATGCTCAAGGAAAATGAGGATGCGCTGAGCGGTGATGATGTGCGTGAGGGCTTAACCGCAGTTCTGAGCCTGAAGGTGCAGAACCCGCAGTTCGAAAGCCAGACTAAAATTAAGCTGGGCAACAGCGAGGTTATGCCTATCGTTGATAATCTAGTCGGCGATACTCTGGCCGAGTTTATGGAGGAAAATCCGCAGGTTGCCAAAAAGCTGGTGGAAAAGGCTATTGTTGCTGCACGCGCCCGTTTGGCAGCACGCAAGGCGCGCGAGCTTACACGCCGTAAGAACGCTATGGATTTGGGCGGACTTCCCGGCAAGCTGGCTGACTGCAAGAGCCGTAACGTTGAGGATACCGAGATTTATCTGGTCGAAGGTGACTCTGCAGGCGGCAGTGCCAAGCAGGGACGTAACAGTGATTTCCAGGCTATTTTGCCGCTGCGCGGTAAAATCCTTAATGTAGAAAAGGCACGTCTTGATAAGGTGCTGAGCAGTGAAGAAATCCGTAATATGATTACCGCCTTCGGCTGTGGTATCGGCGATGACTTTAATCTGGAGAAGGCACGTTATGGCAAGATTATTATTATGACAGATGCCGACGTCGACGGTGCGCATATCCGTACGCTGCTGTTGACCTTCTTCTACCGTTATATGCAGCCCCTGATTAAGGAAGGCCATGTGTTTATTGCACAGCCGCCGCTGTATTTAATCCGTAAAAACCAGAAGCAGCATTACTACGCTTACAGCGATGAAGAATTGCAGGAAATCCTCGACGAGGTTGGCCGCGATACTAACCCGTATGTACAGCGTTACAAAGGCTTAGGCGAGATGAACCCCGGCCAGCTGTGGGAAACAACTATGGATCCTGCTGCACGTACTATTCTGCAGGTTCATCTGGAAGACGCTGCGGAAGCAGATCGCATTTTCTCCATTCTGATGGGCGATAAGGTTGAGCCGCGCCGTCAGTTTATCGAGGACAATGCTAAGAAGGTTCGTAACCTGGACCTGTAAGCAGGCTTGTAGCATAAAAAGAGGTGCTTTAAATGGTTAAAATTAAAAAAGGACTTTCCGATGCAGATATGCTGAAGGGCTTCAGCGAAGAGCTGACCTTTGAAAATGGTATGTATGCGGATGAAAAGGATAAGCAAAGCAAATTAAAGGGTGCTAAGGCACCTGCTAAAAAAGAGCTGCTGCTGCCGGAGGATGCGCAGGAGCGTCTGAACCGTTTTCTTCTGGAAATCAGCATGGAATGGCTGAAGAACAAGAATGGTGACTGCACCTGGAAGGTTCTTAAGGAAAACGGCCAAATTGTGATTAAGCCTGTCGCTGTAGCGAAAAAATAATGGCTGCTAAGCTTTTTGTATTGCCTGAGCTGGAGCTGCGCGTGATGTTTCACGTGAAACATCACGCTGCTGCACTTTCCCCTGCTGACACTTTGCTGGTGGTTGCAGGCGGACGCGGACCGAAAACTGAGTGGCTGCACAGCGTCAGCAGCGATAAGAAAATTTACTGCGCCGACCGCGGCGCCGAGTATTGCTTTGCAGCCGGCTGTGTGCCGGCGGAGCTGTTCGGTGACTGCGATAGCTCATCGCAGGCTGTTTACAGGCAGGCGCGTGCTGCAGGCACAGAGGTGCACAGCTTTAATCCTGCTAAGGATGATACCGACCTGCAGCTGCTGCTGCATAATCTTCCTGAGGGAGACATTCTTGCCAGCGGTATTTGGGGCGGACGCTTCGACCATTTATACAGCAACGTTTATACTCTTCTGGGAGTAAAAAAGCAGCGTGGCTGCAGTGTTATACTGGCGGATGACAAGGAATTTATGCTGCTGCTGACAGAGGGCGAAAGCGTAGAGCTGAAGCTGCAGGCTGCGGAGGAAGCTGTTTCACTGCTGCCCTTAAGCGAAAGCACGGTAGTAGATTTTACCGGCGTGCGCTGGCCCTTGCAGCAGGCAACACTGCGCCAGCTCTATCCTTACGCTATCAGCAATGAGGTTCTGGAAGGTACCGAAAAAATCCGCTGCACCTGTCACAGCGGTGCTTTAGGAATCTATATCCGTTGGGCGGAAGGAAGTAAATAGTTAAAAGTTAATAGTGTATAGTGTACAGTGAAAAGTAAGCAGTGATTAGTAAATAGTGTGCAGTGAAGCCGTGCAGCCTGATATTTGGCATAATGAGTTCCGCTTGCTAACCACTAACAACTAATTACTAGCCACTGAAATGAGGGGAATTTTTTGGAAACTTTTGTGGCGAATTTAGATACTACGACAGTTATTTTCCTGATTGTATCAGGCTTTATAGCTTCGTTTATTGATTCTACTGTCGGCGGCGGCGGTTTAATTTCCACCCCTGCCCTGTTGAGCCTAGGCTTGCCTGTTCCATATGCTTTGGGAACAAACAAGCTGGCAGCCTCTATCGGCTGCTTTACCAGCGTGCTCTCCTTTTGGCGCGCCGGTAAAATAAAAAAGGCAGCCTTTACGCTGATGCCGCTTTCCTTTATCGGTTCAGCCTTAGGTGCCTACGTAGTTTATCTGCTGCCGGAGCAGCTGATGAAAAATATTATCGTCGTGCTTTTGGTTGCTGTTGCTGTTTATACCTATCGCCGTAAGGATTGGGGCGATGCCGGTACGGTAGAAAAGCTTGGTATGCAGGCTTTAATCGGTGCCATCGTTATGGCGTTTGCCATGGGCTTTTATGATGGCTTCTTCGGTCCCGGTACAGGCTCCTTCCTAATTTTTGGCTTTTTATATTTGGGATATGATTTTGTAACGGCTGCCGGTAATGCCAAGGCGTTGAATTTTGCCAGCGGCGTTGGAGCGTTGGTATCCTTCGCTGTCAGCGGCACGATTATCTGGAGCTACGGCCTAATTATGGCTGCGGCAATGATTGCCGGTGCTGTTGTCGGTACCCGACTGGCAATTAAAAAGGGTGCTTCCTATGTGCGTCCCTTGTATTTATTGGTTACCACCCTGCTGATTGGCAAGCAGGTTTATGAGATATTATTAAAATAACCTGAGGTGAGGCCTTTTGCCTCAGTTATCTGGTTGTAATATTGTTTTTTGTAAAGGAAAGGTGATAAAGTGGATTTAGAAAATACCACTGGTAAAGTTCTTCCCGTATATATCGAAGAGGAAATGCAAAAATCCTATATCGATTATGCGATGAGCGTTATCATCCAACGTGCTTTACCTGATGTCCGCGATGGCTTGAAGCCTGTACATCGCCGTATTTTATACGCAATGCAGGAAGCAGGCATGACTCCGACGAAGCCCTATAAAAAATCCGCTCGTATCGTCGGTGACGTTTTAGGTAAATATCACCCGCATGGTGATAGTTCCGTATATGATGCAATCGTGCGCCTGGCGCAGGATTTCTCTACCCGCTATCTGATGGTAGACGGCCATGGTAACTTCGGCAGTATTGACGGCGACAGTCCGGCAGCAATGCGTTATACCGAGGTACGTATGGCTAAAATTGCTGAGGCAATGCTGGAGGATATCGAAAAGGATACAGTTGATTTTGTACCTAACTATGATGAATCCTTAAAAGAGCCTAGCGTACTTCCTTCAAAGGTCCCTGCTCTGCTGATTAACGGCAGTGCCGGTATTGCGGTAGGTATGGCTACCAATATTCCTCCGCACAATCTGTGCGAGGTTGTTAACGGCCTTGTTATGCTGATTGATAACCCGGATGTGGAAATTCCGCAGCTGATGACGGCTATCAAAGGTCCTGACTTCCCGACAGGTGCCTGCATTTTGGGTAAAGAAGGTATTACCAGCGCTTATAACACCGGCCGTGGCGTAGTAAAAATCCGCGCTAAGGCTGAAATCGTGCCTGCCAACAAGGGTAAGCACCATATCGTTATTACCGAAATCCCCTATCAGGTTAATAAAGCTAACCTGATTAAGGATATTGCTAATCTGGCTAAGGACGGCGTAATCGAAGGCATTACCAAGGTTGATGACTTCTCCAGCCTTAAAGACGGCATGAAGATTGTTGTTGAGCTGAAGAGCGATGCTGTTCCTGACGTTGTTCTGAACCGTTTGTACAAGCATACCGCCCTGCAAAGCTCTTTTGGCATCATCATGCTGGCGCTGGTTAACGGCCAGCCGCGTGTCCTGAACCTTAAGCAGGTGCTGGAATACTATCTGGAGCACCAGAAGGACGTTATTACCAGACGTACCCGCTACGAGCTGGGCAAGGCCAAGGACAGAGCTCACATCTTAGAGGGCTTAAAGATTGCCCTGGATAATATTGATGCTGTAATCAGCACCATCCGCGGTAGCGCGACAGCAGAAATTGCCCGCACCGCTTTGATGGAAAACTTTAAGCTGAGCCAGCGTCAGGCACAGGCTATTTTGGATATGCGTCTGCAGCGCCTGACCGGCCTGGAGCGCAAGAAGATTGACGAAGAATATGCCGACCTGCTGGAAACCATTGATTGGCTGGAAAGCGTATTGGCAGATGAGCACAAGGTTATGAACATTATTAAGGAAGACCTTCAGGAAATGAAGAAGCGCTTTGGTGACGAGCGTCGTACCGAAATTTCCATCGACAGCTCCGAAATGGATATTGAGGATCTGATTGCCGAAGAGGATATCGTTGTAACCATCAGCCATCAGGGCTATATCAAACGCCAGACTCTGGACAACTTCCGCAGCCAAAAACGCGGCGGCGTAGGCAAAACCGGCGGCAGCGGCAAGAAGATTGATGATTCCGCAGAGCATCTCTTCCTCTCCACTACTCACCATAACATTCTCTTCTTCACCAACCGTGGCCGTGTATATCGCCAGAAGGGCTATGAAATCCCCGAAGCAAGCCGCACTGCCAAGGGCACAGCTATTATCAATCTGCTGGCATTGATGCCCGGTGAAAAGATTACAGCTGTTATTCCGGTGAAGGAATTCAGAGAAGAGCAGTACATGTTTATGGCTACCAATAAGGGTACCGTCAAGAAAATCAACCTTAAGGATCTGGAAAGCGTTCGCAAAAACGGCATGATTGCTATTAATCTGGACGATGATGAGGACCTGATCGGTGTAGAGCTTACTGACGGCAACAGCGAAATCATTTTGGCAACCCGTAACGGTATTGCCATCCGCTTTGATGAGCAGGATGTACGCACTATGGGACGCACCGCACATGGCGTAAAGGGTATTTCCCTCAACTACGGCGATGAGGTTGTAGCTATGGACAGCGTTTCCGATGAGGATTCCGAGGTGCTGACGGCAACTGAATTCGGCATGGGCAAGCGTACCGAGGTTAAGGAATACCGTAAGCAGACTCGTGGCGGCAAGGGTATTATCAACATGAAGATTACCGAAAAAACCGGTCTGGTAATCGGCATGAAGGTTATTAATCCGGATCAGGAAATCATGATGATTACTGCAGCCGGTCTGATTATCCGTACCGATGTGGACCAGATTTCCCAATATGGCCGTAATACCCAGGGCGTAAAGCTGATGACCTTGAACGATGATGACAAGGTTGTTTCTTTGGCAGCAATTCATCATGAAGAGGATGCTGAATAAATTTGTTTATTTGTTTTAACGTATGTGTTTTCTAGAAAATGAAGAGCTTTAATGATTCATTAACAGGTAAATATTTGCGTATTGCCCTCCCCGCTGCGTTGGAGGGCATTTTTATGACCTTTCTGGCTGCGGCTGATTTAATTATGGTAGGCGTATTGGGTGCTAAGGCCATAGCAGCGGTAAGTATTTTTCTGCCACTGCGCCTGGTACTGCTGACAGTATCGCGCTCACTGGCATCAGCAGTTACGATTCTGACAGCGAATAAATTCGGTTCCGGACAATATTCCACTATTAAGGTTTTGCTGCGCCAAAGCTTTACTGTCAGCAGTATCCTGCTTGTAGTGCTGCATCTGCTATTTTACGGCTTTTTTGAGAAGCTGGTGGTGCTGATGGGCGCGCAGAGGGATTATCTGGAGCTGGCGCTGGCTTACGGCAATATTGCCGTAGCTGCAGTACTGCTAAACTCACTGTCACTTTTGTTACAGGGAACCTTGTTAGGTGTAGGCCGGACAAGCGCTATTATGAAAAGCAATATTGTCGGCAATGTAGTGAATATCGTCTGCAATTATTTTCTCATTACAGGCTTTGGCAGTTTTGCCGGCTGGGGTGTGCGTGGCGCGGCAATCAGCACGATTATCGGCTCTCTGTGTACTCTTGGTATCACCGTCTGGATTATGAAGCATGAGGGCTTTTTCAGTGACGGTCTGCTGCAGCTGCCGGATAAAATCTTTTGGCGGGAATTTATGCCGGTATTCGGCGGTGTTTTCAGTGAGCTGGGAGCTGAACGCATCGGTATGCTGGCCTATGGCTGGATGACTGCGCGTCTTGGTACTCTGCCCTATGCAGTACACAGCATTTGCTATAATATCTGCGATTTTTCTTATGATTTTATCTTCGGCTTCGGTAAGGCTAATATGGTGCTTGCCGGGCAGATGCGCGGTGCCGCTGATTATGCAACCTGGAAGCGCTGCCGCAGTATAGGCTTTAAATGGGGCCTGGGACTTTCTGTTGCCTCTTTTATTATCCTGTATGTCGCACGCGTGCCGATTTTCAGCGTTTATTCGCAGGATGCACAGGCACTTGCTCTCAGTGAGACGGTAATGTTCTGGGTGGCAGCCGTTTGCATACCGCAGGGGCATACGATTATTACTGCAGGTATATTGCGTGGCAGCGGTCAGACTACTGCCGTTGCTGTCTATTCCTTTGTGCTGATTACCGTTTTGCGTCCTCTGATGACGGCTTTCTTTATCTATTATTGCAAGCTGGGTATTGTGGGCGCCTGGGTACCGATGTTTTTGGACCAGTCGCTGCGCAGTCTGTGCTTTACCTGGAAGGTTATGCGGATACGCGGGCTGAAGGATTTAATAAAATAAATATGCCGTATAAAAAGCAAAGCAGCTTCTGCGTCGCAGAAGCTGCTTTTGTCGTATAAAAATATAAAATTACTTTGTTGCAAGGTTGCAGCGGGCTTTAGTGGTTACTCTGCAAAGCTTGTCCCCAGCTCTTTTTCTGCCAGACGGATGAAGGCACGGATAGCCTCCTCCAGCTGCGGCTGCGGTGTGTTTTCTTCCTTGCAGTGAGAAATACCGGGATCGGATTGGGCGAACATCATTACCGAAGGTACAACGGCATTCAGAGGCACGGCATCATGCAGCGGTGCGGAATGCATGCTGTGTCTTGCACCTGTTTCCTCCTCTACGGCAGCGTTGCAGTCCTCTACCAGCTGCGCATCAAACAGAATCGGTGCTGCCTGCCAGATAGGCTCAAACTCTACAGTGAGCCTGCCATCCTGCGCATGCTTTTGCGCCGCAGCCTTGGCTTCTGCAACTATCGTTTGCATTGTTTCCGGCTTAATGCTGCGCTGGTCCAGCGAAATGCGGCAATAGCCCGGAGAAATAGTAGTCAGGTCAGGCTTGACCTCAATATTGCCTACAGTGCAATAGGAATCATATTTGAGGGCAATTTCACGTAAATCAAGGGTGGTCTGCGCTGCCGCAATAAAGGCATCCTGACGCAAAGCAACCGGAGAACCGCAGTGTCCCTGCTGCCCGCGGAAGGTGATGTACTGGCGGTTGCAGCCGCAAACGCCGTAAACGCAGGCTACGCTTTTTTTGACTAAAGCCAGCAGCGGTGCCTGCTCGATGTGCAGCTCCAAATAGGCTTTAACAGGCAGCTTGGCAAAGGCTGTGTGTGCCTCCCCTATTCTGTTGGCATCAAGGCCGTATTCCTGCCAGACATCGCTGAAGCTGCGGCCGTTTTCCTGATGGATTAAGGGCAGCACATCCTTGCTCGTGACAATGCCGCTGACAGCACTGCTGCCAAGACAGCTTTTACCGAAAGCTACACCCTCTTCATCTGCCCAACCGACAACGTAAAGAGTTTTGGCAGGCTTTTTATCTGCCAGACCATAGGCACCGATACCCATGCCTGCTACAACGCCTAAAGCGCCGTCCAGCCAGCCTCCGTCAGGTACGGAATCGAGGTGGCTGCCGATAACAATGCACTCCTTGCTTTCGCCGGCAAATTTGGCCCAGCTGTTGCCTGCGGCATCGGTCCAGACATCGGCACCTGCTGCCTGCATCTTTTGAGTACACCATTCCGTTGCTTTCTTGAATGTCGGTGTCCAGGCAACGCGTTGTGCTCCGTCTGCATCAGAGGTTAAGGCTGCCAGCTCCTTGAGATCGGCAACAATGTTTTTGGCTATTTGTTCACGTTTCATATAATGCTCCCTTCCTGCTCCCTTCCTGCTTCATTATGCTTTTGCATAGTGGCAAAAGCATAAAAAGATCAAGTTTATTATATTTTATTATAGCTTTAAAACCAATTTGTTCCGCTGTTTTATCTGCTCCGGTAAGAGCGTTACAGAAAACAAGCATAGGATAGCTTATTTGCATTATATACAAATCGGCGTCAATTTACAAGACGGAATAATGAGACTGCAAAGGTATATCGAAAATAAAAATAAGCTGCTGCCTTTACTTTTGCTACAAAGAAGGCAGCAGTTTTTCAGTTACATCGAAGAAATAATTAAATTAATAAATTTAATTTAATTCATGAACATCTTGCTTCAGCTGCTCAAGTCCCTGTAATAATAGCGCATGGGGGCAGGCAACGTTGATACGTTCAAAGGCTTCTCCCTCTTTGCCGAAGATACCGCCGCCGTCGAGCCAGAGGTGTGCTTTATGCCAGAGCCACTGCTCGCGTTCAGCAGCTGTAAGGCCTAAGGCGCTGCAGTCGAGCCAAATCAGATATGTCCCCTCAGGCTGGAGCAGCTTAATCTGCGGCAGGTTCTGCTTCAGATAAGCATCAATAAATTTAATGTTATCTTCGATATAAGCCTTCGCCTGCTGCAGCCAATCCTCGCCATAAGTGTAGGCTGCCTGACAGGCAACAAGGCCTAAGGTGTTTACCTGGCTGTAGCCTGCTGCCGCTACCTGCTTGCGGAAGCGGCGACGTAAATTTTTGTTGGGAATGAAGATATTGGATACCTGCAGACCGGCAATGTTGAAGGTTTTGCTGGGCGCAGTACAGATTACGCAATTTTGCTCGTACTACTCACCCAAACTTGCAAAAACCGTCTGAGAGTTATTTCCCCAGACGAAATCACCGTGAATTTCATCACTTACGGTAATTACACCATGCTTAAGGAAGATATCGCCTACCTTTTGCAGTTCAGCGCGTGTCCAGACACGGCCTACGGGGTTATGCGGTGAGCATAAAAGCATCAGCTTAACATTGTTAGCGACGATTTTTTCTTCCAAATCGGAAAAGTCCATTTCATAATGACCATTTTTCAGAATGAGCGGTGAATTAATCAGCTTGCGCTCATTATCTTCGATAACCTCGCTGAAAGGATAGTAAACCGGCTGCTGTACAAGTACGCCCTCACCTTTTTTAGTGAAGGCCTTTACTGCCATGGCAAGGGCAAAACTATGCCGGGAGTCTTGTTGAGCTATTCTGCTTTGGGGCTCCAGTTAAAATGCTTAGTATACCAGTCGCGGACAGCGTGAAAATATGCTTCTGTGCTTTCGCTATAGCCGAAGATAGCATGTTGGCAGCGTTCAATAAGTGCTTCCTGTATTTCCCGGGCAATAGGAAAATCCATATCTGCTACCCAAAAAGGCAAAACGTCGGCCGGACGACCACGTTGAATGGCAAAATCGTATTTTAGGCAGTCTGTGTTACGTCTGTCGATTATTTTGTTAAAATCGTATTTAGTCATAATTTATCACCAAACTTTATTCTTATAAATTATTCTACTGCAGTAAAGGCCTGTGCCAGATCGTCAATAAGATCCTGCGTTGCTTCAATGCCTGTAGAGAAGCGCAGCAGACAATCCGTAATCCCCTTTTCGGCACATTCTTCGGCAGTAAGGTCGGTATGCGTCTGGCGAATCGGATAGGTTATCAGGCTTTCCGTACCGCCGAGGCTTTCGGCAAATTTGATGAGCTTGACGCCCTCAAGAATTTGGAGTGCTGTTTCGGAGTTGTCTACAGCAAAGGAAATCATGCCGCCGAAGCCGGTGGTCTGCGCTTTATTGATTTCATAACCGGGATGATTTTCCAGACCGGGATATAAAACATATTGTACACGCGGTTGCTTCTGCAGCCATTTCGCAATGGTAAAAGCATTTTTCTGGTGCTGCTCCATACGCAGCGGCAGAGTTTTGATACCGCGGATAACGAGCCAGGCATCAAGTGCTCCCAGACAGGCACCGGTTGCGTCGGACGCACCGATTTCGTGAATACATTTTGTTGCAAATTCCATAGTGTCATCTTCTCCTTTCAAGGTCAGGCTGCAAGATAGCGGATATTTCATCAGGACTGCAGCAAGTAATTTTATGCACGTTACTGCATTTTTTATTAGGTATCTTCTCACCTGTTTAGCATGATATTGTCAAATTTTTACTGCGTGAAACAAAATCAACAAGCATTGCTTGTGTGATGGTGCTTGATAATTTACATGATAAAGCCTAGTTTGTCAATAGGCAATTTGCACTTTTTGTTGCATTTTTGGGCGCTATAATGAAGAAATGTAAAATAAAAATAATATTTCTGTTGCATGGTCCAGAATAGCAGTTGTATAAGTAAGTAAATTGTGTAACATCATTTACAAATCTATTGAAATACTAGGCTTTGAGAAAAATTTTCCTGTTTTTTGTTGACAGATGCTTTGACAAGTTGTATATTTTTACTCACAAGTTAATATACGAGCGATGAAAAGAAGAGTACGCAAGGAGTACTGCCACAGAGAGCTTCCGTTTGGTGCAAGGAAGTGCAGGAGACTTTGCCGAAGATGGTCTTGGAGCTGATTGGCTGAAGCGTAAGTTTAGGTCGTCCGGGTGCACCCGTTACAGTGCTGAAGTATTAATGGCTTAGTCCGGCGTACTTGAGGAGGCTGCTATCGTGAGGTAGCAGTGAAATTGGGTGGTACCACGAAGTTTGCTTTCGTCCCTTACTGCATAATGAAAATGCGGTATGGATAAGACGAAGGCTTTTTTTATTTTACTTTTTGCAAAGGAGACGATGAATTATGTTAAAAAAATTATTGGTTATTGCGTTATCTGTAGTGGCTTTGGCGGCGGCAGGCTGCGGCGGCGGTGACAAACAGGCTCAAACAACGATTAAGGTTGGTGCTACCGCCGGTCCGCATGCCGAGGTTGTGGAGGCTGCAGCCAAGGAAGCGGCTAAAAGTGGCCTGAAGGTACAGGTTGTGGAGTTCTCGGATTATGTTACACCGGACAAAGCTTTGGCAGATGGCGAGCTGGATTTGGTAAGCTATCAGCATAAGCCCTTCCTGGATAACTTTAACAAGACTAATAAGACTGACCTTGTGCCCATCGGCAACGCTATTTTAATGCGCATGGGCATTTACAGCGATAAGTTGCATGATGTGAAGGATATTCCTGACGGTGCAACGATTGCTATTCCTAACGACCCGACAAACGGCGGCCGCGGTCTGCTGCTGTTGCAGCGTGCCGGCTTGTTGAAATTGAAGGATGGCGTTGGCATGAAGGCTACACCGAAGGATGTTGTCGATAATCCCAAGCATCTGAAATTTAAGGAGCTGGAGGCAGCACAGCTGCCGCGCAGTCTGGCTGATGTTGATGCTGCGGCTATTACCATGAACTATGTAATGAGCGGTGGCTTGGATGTTAAAAAGCAGAATATCTTCCTTGAGCCAAAGGACGAGCCGTTGGCTGTAATGATTATTGCTGCCCGCAACAAGGATAAGGATAAAGAGGCTTATAAGGCTTTTGTGAAGGCTTATCAGTCCGAGGCTGTGAAGAAGTTTATTGCCGATAAATATAAAGGAACCATTGAGCCTGCATTTTAATATTTATGTAGCGATATATTGATATAGATAAAAGGCTATAGTTTTACATACATCAAAAAAGCACGGGCAGATACCCGTGCTTTTCTTCATTATATAAGGTATATTTTTTACCACCCTACTCCAATCCAGGGGCCGTGGTGATGGCCGCCGCCGATGCCGATACCTATGCCGATCGGGAAGTTCCAGCCACCCCTGCGGCTTTGCTTTTCGCGTTCAATCTTCATAAACCACAAGCGATAGATTTTACCGCCGTTTTCCAGCTTTTTCGGCGTATCCTTATCGGTGATAATCTTATAGCCGTTGAAGTTGGCGTTGGAGCTTTCGTAATCGCTGAGCATTTTGTTCATCTGCGCAAAGGTAGCCTTGTTATTGGTATATAAGCGCAGCATTTCGGTATTGGGCATGGTTAAAATCAGCTGCTTGCGCAAAGAGCGGTCTGCTGCCAGACCTTGATAAACCTCTACCCTGTCCTCCTTGATTTTTACATATAACAGGTCTTCGCTATTGCCGACCTGCAGGCGTTCGTTCATTTCGGTAGCACTGATGGTTTCCATCGGTTTGATTGCGTTCAGATCATCGGCAGCCTTAGTTTTATCTGCGGCGAGCGCCAGCGCGCTGCAGCAGCACATCAGTAAGCAGGTTAACAGTAAAAGCAGCTTGCGCATAATTCTCCCTCCTTTGGAAGCTGATGGGAAAAATCTACATAAAAGACTTATATAATCCTCAATAATATGGTATCATATTTACGTAAATTTGTTAACTGAACTTTAGGTGATATCTGGGGAACAGTGGATATTGAAATACGAGGAGATTATATGAAGAAAAATAACCTGATTTGGATAATTATCTGTAATATCCTGGGAGCACTGCTTTTGGGAAGCTGGCTGGCAAGCACCCCTACCGCCGGCTATCACGGACCTTGGCTGGCGCTGGACCAAAGTGTCTTTTATTTCTTTAACCAGAAGCTGGCGCAGGGAACGGCCTTTACTTATTTTATCGCTTTTGTTAATCTGCGTGCCTTTGATGTGGTGGCCTTTGTGGCGATGCTGGCGATTTTTTACAGCTATTACCGCAAAAGCAATGTTGAAGGCAAGCGCTGGCTGTTCTGTATCGGTGTTGCGATGCTGGTAAGTGCGGTAATCATTAAGCAGTTTGATAAGCTGCTGCCGATTGACCGTGCAAGCGCTTCCGTTTATTTTGACCAGCTGTATCATAATGTAAACTGGGTTAGCCAGCTGAGCGGCTGGCCTGCCAAGGATCGTTCCGGCAGCAGCTTCCCTGGTGACCATGGCATGATGCTGTTGATATTTGCTGTGTATATGTGGAAATATATCGGCAAGGACGCTTTTGTTAAAGCACTGGCTGTATTTATTATTTTCTCTCTGCCCCGTATTATGGGCGGTGCGCATTGGTTTACCGATGTTTTCGTAGGCTCCGTTTCTTTTGTCCTGCTTGTTTTAAGCTGGATTCTGCTGACACCGCTTTCAGATATCTTTATCGGCTGGCTGGAGAAAAAGCTGCCGCTTAGATGGTTTGTGAAAAAGAGAGAGTAAAATTTCAGTCTGTTGCCATTTTTAGTTTTTCTTACAGTAAGACTGAAATGGCAGCAGCTTTTTTGTATATAATGAAGGAAATGTCTTCGGGGCATATCATGTCCCACTATGGACTTTTTTATTTTCGCTTCCCTCTTCTATTTTTTGCAGATTTGTGATAAAATTTAGATGTATTTTTATGAGAAAATTCAGCAAGGAAGTGACGGAATGGAATTTGTAAAATCTGCTGATGTAGTCGTTATTGGTGGCGGCATTGTAGGTACTGCTGTATTGCGCGAGCTTTCCAAGTATGACCTGAAATGCGTTCTGCTGGAAAAAGAGCCGGACATCGCTATCGGCACTACTAAAGCTAACAGTGCAATTCTTCATGCTGGCTTTGACGCTCCTACCGGCAGCCTCAAAGCTATTACCAACGTTCGTGGCAACGCTCTGTACCACGAGCTGCAAAACGAACTGGACCTGGATATTAAATGGACCGGTTCCTTGGTTGCTGCAACCACCGACGAGGAAATGCAGACTCTGCAGGAGCTGCTGCAACGCGGTAAAAAGAACGGCGTTGAAGGCCTGCAAATCCTGTCTAAAGAAGAAGTTCTTGAGCAGGAGCCTAACCTGACCACTGTCAAGGGTGCTCTGTGGGCTCCGAGTGCCGGCGTATGTTGGCCGTTCGGTGCTGCTATTGCTTTTGCTCAATGCGCTGTACAAAACGGTGCAGAAGTTATCCGCGACTGCAAGGTACTGGGCTTCGTTAAGGAAGACGGCAAAATTACTGGTGTAGAAACCAATAAAGGCACTATTGCTGCTAAATATGTGGTTAATGCTGCCGGTGTTTATGCTGACGAAATCGCTAAGCTAGCCGGTGATGATACCTTTACCATCACTCCGCGTAAGGGCGAATATATTCTGTTTGATAAGACTGCCTGCAGCAGTCTGGTTTACGGCGTGGTATTCCCCACTCCGACCAAAAAATCCAAGGGTATTCTGGTTTGCACCACTACCCACGGCAACACCTTCATAGGTCCTAACGCTAATGAGCAGGATTCCAAAGAAGATAAGGCTGTTACCACTGCCGGCATGAATGAAATCATTGCTTCTGCCAAGAAGCTGATACCGAACCTGCCGATGGGCGCAGCTATTACCGAATTTGCCGGCCTGCGTGCCGTTTCCAGCACCGGTGACTTCGTACTCGGTCCTTCCGAAAAGGTTGAAGGCCTGTACAATGCTGCCGGTATGCAATCTCCCGGTCTGACCGCAGCTCCTGCTGTAGGTGAGCTGATTGCCAACGAAATTGCCCGTGTAAGCGGCGCTGCCAAGAAGGCTGACTTCAAGGCTGCTCTGCCGAAGCATAAAGCATTCAACTATATGACTGCTGATGAAAAGGCTGCCAAGATTGCCGAAGACAATCTGTACGGCCGCGTAATCTGCCGTTGCGAAACTGTTACCGAGGGCGAAATTGTAGAAGCAATCAACTCTCCTGTAGGCGCACGCACTGTTGACGGTGTAAAACGCCGTACCCGTGCAGGCATGGGCCGTTGCCAGGGTGGCTTCTGCGGTCCGCGTGTTACCCAGATTCTGGCACGCGAGCTGAACATTTCTGTTCCCGAAGTATTAAAAGAACGTACTGATTCCAATATGTTCTACGAAAAATATTCTGCAGATGGCGGGGAGGAATAATAATGAACCAATTATATGATGTAATTATTGTTGGCGGTGGCCCTGCCGGTCTGTCTGCTGCTTACAGCGCATGGCAGAATGGTGCTAAAAAAATCGTTGTTATCGAGCGTGACCGCGAACTCGGCGGTATCCTGCAACAGTGCATTCACAATGGCTTCGGTCTGCATCACTTCAAGGAAGAGCTGACCGGCCCCGGCTATGCACATCGCTGCATCGAGCTCGTTGCTGATAAACCTGAAATCGAAACCCTGGTTGATACCATGGTATTAGATGTACAAAACAATAAAACCGTTATTGCCGTTAATCCGGAAAAAGGCTTGCTGAAGCTGGAAGGCAAAACTGTTATCCTGACTATGGGCTGCCGTGAGCGTACCCGTGGCGCTATCCGTATTCCGGGCGAGCGTCCCGCAGGCGTTTTCACTGCCGGCGCTGCTCAGCGTATGGTTAATATGGAAGGCTATCTGCCGGGTCACAAAATCGTTATCCTCGGCAGCGGTGACATCGGCCTGATTATGGCTCGCCGTATGAGCCTGGAAGGCTGCAAGGTTCAGGCTTGCCTGGAAATCTGCCCCTTCTCCAACGGTCTTACCCGTAATATCGTTCAATGCCTGAACGACTATGATATTCCTCTGTACCTCTCCCACACCATCGTTGCTATCCATGGTGAAGAGCGCGTAACCGGTATCACCGTTGCTAAGGTTGACGAGCGCATGACTCCGATTCCGGGTACTGAATTTGATATCGAGTGCGATACCGTACTGCTGTCTGTAGGTCTGATTCCTGAGAACGAGCTGTCCCGCGGCCTTGATCTGGAAATGAACCCGCTGACCAACGGTCCGGTTGTTGACCAGCATCGTGAAACCAGCTTAGACGGTTTCTTTGCTGCCGGCAACGTAGTACACGTACATGACCTGGTTGACTTTGTATCCGAAGAAGCTGAAATCGCAGGCAAATATGCTGCACTGAAGGCTCAGGAGAAAATGGCTACCGAGAACCGTACCGTAACCGTAAAGGCTATTGACGGCGTACGTACCTGCGTACCGCAGAAGCTGACCATGCCTGCAGAAATTCCTGCTGACGAAAAGGTTAAGCTGTTCATGCGTGTTGCTGCACCGCACCGCAAAGTTAAGCTGGAGGTTAAGAGCGGCAACAACGTTCTGCTGAGCCGTCCTCTGCCAGTAGCAAAGCCCAGTGAAATGATTGCCGTAGAAATTCCGGCTGCAAAATTTGCCCAGATCGGTGACGAAGTTACCGTAGGTCTGGTGCTGTAAGGAGGGTATAAAATGGCTGTTGAAACTCGTGTTATGAACTGCATTATGTGCCCTATGGGCTGCGAGATGACTGTTACCATTGAAAATGGTGCAGTTACCAATGTTACCGGCAACACCTGCCCGCGTGGCGCTAAATATGCTAACGATGAAGTTACTGCTCCGAAGCGTATGCTGACCTCTACCGTTGCTGTAGAAGGCGGTATGCTGCCTTTGCTGCCTGTAGTATCCGCTAACGTACTGCCGAAGGAACGCATCCTGGACTGCGCACGCTTTCTGCGTAGCGTAAAGGTTACCGCTCCGATTAAAACCGGTGACGTTGTAGTTAAGGATATTCTCGGCCTTGGTGTAGATATTATCGCCAGCCGTGATATGTAATCAGCTGAGGATTCTTCTGTTACATATAATATAGTAAAAATTGAAAGAGCTGCAGTTGCACTACTCTGCGTAGTGTAAAACTGCAGCTCTTTTTGTGTATGAGTGATGAGGATGAAAAGAAGGATGTTAATCAGGTGTTTTTGGCAATTACCGCACCCAGTACAGCACCGATGATGAAGCTGGTGGTAGCTTTTTTGTTGCTGTCCTTTTTCGTTACGTAATTGTCGTTCTTATAACGCTTGTCATAGCGGTCATGTCTGTCATAACGATCATGCTTGTCGTAGCGGTCGTGTCTGTCATAGCGGTCTGAATGACGCGGTGGCGGAGCATCGTGCCTTTCGTGAGCGGATGCTACGCTTGCCAGCGGCAGAGAGAGCACCATGGCAGCCATAGCAATTGCTGTGGTTTTCTTCATATACTTGGTTAATGTTGTCATCATATTTGGCACCTTCTTTCTTAAAGTGGTTGTTTACCTTTGTTGCTTTTATTATAAAGGCAGTATATGGCGAAATTATGACGATTTTATCTGATTTACAAAAACTAAGCAGAAAAAATTGTAAAGACTTTAGCATTTTACTTATTTGGATATAAAAAAAGTGCTTTTTTTACTTGGTTAATACGCAAACGTAAAATTTTAGGTTATTATATATAGTAGTTATTAATCAACCCCCTTCCCCGTCAGTCGGCAAAGGAGGCTGTAGCATGAAGGCTGTTACCTATCTGAAACAATTTCTTTCCCTAAAGTCCCTGTGCCTGATTATAGGCGGCTCGCTGGTATATTCCATCGGCTTTAATATGTTCATTTTGCCATGTAATCTTTATAATGGAGGCTTTTTAGGGATAGCACAGCTGCTGGGATATTTTATGAGAAACGTCATGGAGCTGAGCTTTGTTACCGACAACTATATCGGCATTATCTATTTTCTCCTGAATATACCCCTGATGTTGCTGGCTATACGTAAGTTCGGCAAGGATTTTTTAGTGAAATCTGCTGTCTGCATTACAAGATACAGCGTATTGCTGAGCCTTGTGCCTGTTGCGGAACATAATTATCTGCCCGATACGATTACGGCTTGTCTGGCAGGCGGTATCCTGTGCGGCCTGGGATGCGGCATGACTCTGATGAGCAAGGGCAGCGGCGGCGGTGAGGGCATTCTGGGACTGCTGCTGATGCACCGGTATCACAATATGAGTGTAGGTAAGGTCTTCAATATTATTAATATCTTTGTCTTTGGCAGCTGTATTCTATTATACGATGTAGCTGCGGCAGTATACTCCATCTTCTTTGCTGTGATTACTTCCGTTGTTCTGGATAAGGCTTATCTGCCAAGTATTACGGTAACGATGATTGTAATTACTAAAATAGATTTGGTAGAAGAGGTTATTTTTGCTGCTGTACATCGTGGTGTAACTAAAATTAAGGGCATAGGTGCCTATAGCGGTGAGGATACCAATGTGCTTTTGACAGTTGTTTCTAAGGTTGAGTCGATGAAATTACGTCATTTACTGGAAGAATGTGATCCGAATATCTTTATTATTGAATACGAAAATGTATCGGTGATAGGAAATTTCGAAAAAAGATTATAGAAATTTTTACCGAAAAATGAAGTTTTGCAAGGTGTTTTTAGCGATTTTTCGTAGATTTTTATAGAAATTTTGAAGTTTTTTGAGGTGCTTCAAAGCGTGTATACATGATACTTTATTTGTCCACGAATCCAAGTGTTTCACTAAAAAAATCTTAAAAAAGTTGTAAAAAAGGTGTTGACATTACCTTGCCCACGTGGTATTATATACAAGTCGCCGGGATACAGCGACAAACACAAACAACAAAGTTGCGAACAGACGCAACAGAGTGAACCTTGAAAACTGAACATTGAACCTAGAAAAAAGCGAATGTGCGGGTCGAGCGCGAAAGCGCAAGACCAAGTCAAATAACTTCTTTTTTAAATAATAAGAGCTAGATTAGTTCTTCAATAAACTTTATTGGAGAGTTTGATCCTGGCTCAGGACGAACGCTGGCGGCATGCCTAACACATGCAAGTCGAACGGAGAAAGTTCAACACCAAGTATTTCATCCGCTGAAGTGTAGCGGTAAAAATTGCGAAGCAATTTTTACTACGCATTAAAAGCATGAACTAACACGGTGGTTGAAGTATTAGGTGTTGAACTTTCTTAGTGGCGAACGGGTGAGTAACGCGTGGGCAACCTGCCCTCTAGATGGGGACAACATCCCGAAAGGGGTGCTAATACCGAATGTGACAGCAATCTCGCATGAGGATGCTGTGAAAGATGGCCTCTATTTATAAGCTATCGCTAGAGGATGGGCCTGCGTCTGATTAGCTAGTTGGTGGGGTAACGGCCTACCAAGGCGATGATCAGTAGCCGGTCTGAGAGGATGAACGGCCACATTGGGACTGAGACACGGCCCAGACTCCTACGGGAGGCAGCAGTGGGGAATCTTCCGCAATGGGCGAAAGCCTGACGGAGCAATGCCGCGTGAGTGATGAAGGAATTCGTTCCGTAAAGCTCTTTTGTTTATGACGAATGTGCAGATTGTAAATAATGATCTGTAATGACGGTAGTAAACGAATAAGCCACGGCTAACTACGTGCCAGCAGCCGCGGTAATACGTAGGTGGCGAGCGTTGTCCGGAATTATTGGGCGTAAAGAGCATGTAGGCGGTTTTTTAAGTCTGGAGTGAAAATGCGGGGCTCAACCCCGTATGGCTCTGGATACTGGAAGACTTGAGTGCAGGAGAGGAAAGGGGAATTCCCAGTGTAGCGGTGAAATGCGTAGATATTGGGAGGAACACCAGTGGCGAAGGCGCCTTTCTGGACTGTGTCTGACGCTGAGATGCGAAAGCCAGGGTAGCGAACGGGATTAGATACCCCGGTAGTCCTGGCCGTAAACGATGGGTACTAGGTGTAGGAGGTATCGACCCCTTCTGTGCCGGAGTTAACGCAATAAGTACCCCGCCTGGGGAGTACGTCCGCAAGGATGAAACTCAAAGGAATTGACGGGGGCCCGCACAAGCGGTGGAGTATGTGGTTTAA
>OLSB01000093.1_pt1 | contig 98248 bp, 98 predicted proteins | sample 1672071 | NCBI WGS metagenome assembly OLSB01 (sample SAMEA3136642, study PRJEB25190) | human gut metagenome | biome: human gut; feature: human-associated habitat; material: faeces | place: Austria | collected 2013
GTAAGATAGTAAGATTCCATAAAGACTATGTGGTTGATAGGTTGGAGGTGTAAGTACAGTAATGTATTGAGCTGACCAATACTAATAAATCGAGGGCTTAACCACTAATATATATGAAATAGCAAGGTTAAGAAGAAAATTGGAAGGTTGGAAAGTTTACTGAAAGGAAGAAAAAGACTTTCTCTATATATTTTTGAGTGTATTTAAAAATATATTTGACTTTAGATACAAGTTATACGAGGAAAACAAGTAAAATTTTATGAAATAATACATATGTATATTGAATAAAATTTAGTGAAGTTTGACAAAGTAGAACGAAGTATATAAAGGCAAAGTACACTAAACATTTCTGGTGATGATTACATGGAGGAAATACCTGTTCCCATACCGAACACAGAAGTCAAGCTCCAATGTGCCGACGATATTTGCGGGTTACCCTGTTGAGAAAATAGGTTGTCGCCAGTTTATATTTTCTCCATTAGCTCAGTTGGTAGAGCGCTCGGCTGTTAACCGATAGGTCGTTGGTTCGAGTCCAACATGGAGAGCCAATAAAAACGAGTAGTCTAAAGACTACTCATTTTTATTGGTTTTTGGATTCAAGTAATTACTTATTGTTAACAGCTGAGCGCGGTAGAGCGCGAGGCTTTAACTGCGACGAAATCGAGCGCGTCCAGTGGACGAAACAGCGAGATTGAGGAAATGCAGAAACTATCGCTTCAGCGATTGCGATTAGTCAAGCGCTGAAATGATAAGTTTCGAATTGTATGGTTGTTGGTTATTTAAATTTGAAAATATGCCAATAACTTAATTGAAAAAGTAATAGCTTTGTGATACCATGTTGCATATAGTTAAATAGTTACAAGTAAAAAGTGGAGTTTATGATGATTGATATAATAGAAATAACAATAAACGAATTTAAGAAAAATATATATGATAAATATATTAAATTATTTCCAGAAGAAGAGCAAAGAGATTGGAAAAATATTGAAAAAACCCATAAGAAAAATATAGAGAAGTTTTATAAAATTCAATTAGAAAATATAACTATTGGCTTTTTTATGTTAGAAAAGTTAAGTGATGATTATCCATTTTATCTGGATTATTTTGCTATATTTAACGAGTTTCAAAATAAAGGTTATGGAACAAAATCAATACAAGTTTTAATAAATAAGATAGTTGGTACTAATGGATTAATTGCAGAAATAGAAAAAGAAAGTATAGAAAATCCGATTACAATAAGAAGAGTTGAATTCTATAAAAGACTCGGATTTAATAAAACAGGTTCTGAATATTTATTGTATGATGTACTATATTCACCTATAACAAATATAAATGGTATTGATAAAGAAAAGATGGATAGTATCTTTTTTGACTATTACAAAGTTAATGGTGATGAAAATGCTGTAAAAACTAAATGCAAAATTATAAAATAAAATTAAGGAAAAATTATCTATTTCTGGAAAAAAGAAGAGACTAGTTGTATCAAAACAATGCTTGTATTCATATTATATATTAAACACTACCTAGTGTTGAATGGAGTTGAAAAATATGGAATCAGAATACGGTTATTGTTGCGAAAAAAAATCAAAATGTAAAAAATGTAATTGCTTAGAAGTTATAGCTGCAATAGTTGGTGCATTATTTGCACTAGTTATAGGTGTTATAATTGGAGCAGAATTAGCATCAACAATACTTGGAGCATTAGCTGCAGTAATAGTTTTAGCAATAGTACTTGGATTACTTTTAATTATAACAGTAATTTTGATTATTTGTAAAAATCTCTTCAAACACAAAATGAATATATGCTAAAGAGTGTAAAAAAATATTTTCATATAATTGTAATCTACAAATGTAGAAAGTAATTTTTACAAAACGAGATTTTAATTAGAGAATATCTGTTTTAGATATTCTCTAGTTTTTTCTAAATATTATAATATGTTAAATTTATATTTAATAATAAAGATTGAAAAAATAAGAAAAGAATGTTATTCTTCATATTGAATATTACATGTAAAGTTATAAAAAATATTTTTTATGTAATAATAAATATGAATGGAGGTTTTTTTATGGATTTAAAAAAATTATTTGGTTATGAAGGAAAGACTGTAGTAATTACAGGATCAGCATCAGGAATGAGTAAATCAGCAACAGAATTATTGTTGGAATTAGGTGCAAAGGTATATGCAATTGATATAAAACCTATTGACTTGCCTGTTGAAAAAGCATTTAAGGCTGATTTAAGCAAAAAAGAAGAAATTGATGAGGTTATTAGTCAATTACCTGAAAAAATTGATTCTCTATTTTTATGCCATGGAATAGCGCAATTTCCAGGTAGAGAATTGTTAGTTCAAAAAGTAAATTTCTATAGTCAAAAATATATGACTGAAAAATTATTAGATAGAATAAATGAACATGGATCTGTTACTTACATTTCTTCTGTAGGAGGATTTGGATGGCAACAAGTATATAATAAAGCAGTTGAATTAATTAATTTGCCAACATGGGAAGATGCAATGGAATGGTATGATAAAAATCCTGAATTAATTAAGAGCGCTTATGTTTTTGCAAAACAATGCTTAGAGTCTTATGTAACATATAAATGTATGTCACCAGAATTTATAAATAAAAGAATTCGTATAAATGCAATAAATCCAGGAGACACTACAACTGGTTTAACAGAAGATTTTAATAAATCTTCAAGCCCAACAGGAAATGCTAAAGAAGGAGAAGAAATAATATCTAATATTTTCTTAAAAAGTTGGAACGGATATCCAGCAGAGCCAAAAGATATGGGATACCCAATGGTAGTAGTAGGTAGTGATATTTGTTCATATATGTCAGGACAATTAATTTATATTGATTTTGGTCTTACATCAACTTGGACAAGCGGAGCATTATTACAAGCAAATGAAAAATCAATTGAAGAAATATCTAGAGAATCAAATGAATAGTAAAGTTATAATATAACGAAAAGATTAGCTTTTATGCTAATCTTTTTTTTGAATATTGTTCAAAAAATGTTGATTGATTTTATATAAAGTAATATAATTATTTTTGAACGATATTCAAGTTTGAATTATATAAACAATTTAAAAGTGATGGAGGTTAAAAATGACATTGTAAAAATACCAAAAGAAAACATAACAGTAACAGCAAATTTAATAGCTTTTGGAACAGGTGGAAGTATACTATATCAAAGTAAAGAGGTATATGAAAGTCAAAAATATGACATTTTTAATAAGATATCAAAAGTGTTAGGCACAAATAAATTTTAGAAAGGAATGAAAAAAATGAAAAGTTTTGGAAATGTACTATGGGGAATAGTTTTTATTGTAGTAGGACTAATTATAGGAGGAAACGCACTTGGAATTATAAATATAAATATATTTTTTGATGGATGGTGGACTTTATTTATAATAGTACCATGTTTTATAGGACTATTTAAAGAAAGAGAAAAAACAGGAAATATAATAGGATTATTGATTGGAATTGCACTATTATTATGTTGTCAAGATCTATTAAACTTTGATATGATATGGAAATTAGCACTTCCAACAGTTTTAATTATTATTGGTATTTCATTTATATTCAAAGATACTTTTAATAGTAAAATTAGTAAAGAAATAAATAAATTAAATGAAAACAGACCTAAAGATAGCGAATATTGTGCAACATTCTCAGGTCAAAATGTAAAATTTGATGGAGAAAAATTTAATGGAACAGAGCTTACTGCTGTATTTGGTGGAGTTAAATGTGATTTAACAAAAGCAATAATTGAAAAAGATGTTGTAATAAATGCTACAAGTGTATTTGGCGGAATAGATATTTTTATTCCAGAAAATGTAAAAGTAAAAATCAAATCATCTTCAATATTTGGAGGAGTAGACGAAAAAAGAAAATCTGATACTACAGATGGACATACAATTTATGTAAATGCTACATGTATTTTTGGAGGTGTTGATATAAAATGACAACTGCTCAAAAAATAATTAAATATTGTGCAATTGCATTTGCTATTTTTCTAATAGTTACAATAGTATCTGGAATATTAAGCGGGATATATGGGCTTGCAAGTGCAATAGGGTTAAAAAAAGGAAGAATAAATGAAACTGGTAGCATAAATTTAGAAGGTGACTTAACAGCATATTTAGATGTTGATGTTGCATATAGTAACTTGAATATAAAAGTAGGAAAAGAATTTTTAGCTCAAACTAATAATGAAAATATACAATGCAAACAAGATGGAAACAGATTAAAGATAAAAGAAAAAAATTTAAAATGGTTTGCAAAAGACAGTGACGGCGATTTGACTATATATATTCCAGAAGATTTGAAACTTGAAGAAATAAAAATAAATACAGGAGCTGGTAAAGTAAATATTGAATCTTTAATGACTCAAAAATTAAGACTAAATTTAGGTGCAGGAGAAGTTAGAATTGGCTCAATAAATGCAGATGAAGCTGACATAGATACTGGAGCAGGAAAATTTACAATTGAATCAGGAAATATCAATAATTTAGATTTTGATATGGGTGTTGGAGAAACCAATGTAACAGCTAAAATAACAGGAAAAAGTGAAATTGATACTGGAATTGGAGCATTTACACTTAAATTATTAGAAAGTGAAGAATATTATAAATTCAAGGTTAATAAAGGAATTGGAGATATAACTATTGGCGGAAAATCTATTTCTGATAATCAAAAAATTGGAAATGGTGAAAACTTTATTGATATTAGTGGCGGAATAGGAAAAATAAAAATAGATTTTGAATAATAGGAGGAAATAATAGTGGGACTAATACTAAAGAATGTATCTAAAACATTTACAGGAAAAAAAGTAGTTGATAATATATCTTTTTCACTAGAAGAACCAGGAGTTTTTGGATTACTTGGAACTAATGGTGCTGGAAAGACAACAACAATTAGAATGTTATTAGGAATAATAAAAAAAGATAGTGGGGAAATTACATGGAATGGTAAAAAAGTTGATAGAAAATCTGTAAACTTTGGCTATCTTCCAGAAGAAAGAGGAGTATATCCAAAAGTTAAAATATATGATCAATTGATGTATTTTGCTGAATTAAAAGGAATGAAAAGAAGTGAAGCAGATAAGACAATAAATGAATGGGCTAAAAGATTAAAAGTTGAAGAATACATGCAACAACCTGCTGAAAAATTATCAAAAGGAAATCAACAAAAAATTCAATTTATGACAGCAGTTATACATAACCCTGAACTAGTGGTGCTTGATGAACCTTTTAGTGGTTTAGATCCAGTAAATACAGAATTATTAAAAAATATAATAATTGACTTAGTGAAAAATGGAAAATATGTAATAATGTCAGCACACCAAATGGCAACGATTGAAGAGTTTTGCAGTGATATATTGATATTAAATAAAGGGAAAACAGTATTACAAGGAAATTTAAGAGAAATTAAAGAATCTTACCCTGCAAATAGAGTAAAAATAGAAACAAATAAGAACATAAATGAATATATAAAAAATTTAGAGTTAGAAATTGAAAATGAAACTAATAATGATTACACTATAAAAATAAGTGATGAAAATAAAGCACATGAACTATTAAAGAGATTGATAGAAAATGAAGTTATAGTTAATAAGTTTGAAATAATGAAACCAACACTAAATGACATTTTCATAGAAAAGGTAGGTGAATAATATGAAGGATTTATTAGTAGTAATGAAATTTACAATGAAAGATATGATAAAGAGAAAATCTTTCATAATATCAACCATTATTTTTCTAATTATGATAGTAGTTGGATTTAATATTCCAAATATACTAAAATCAATAAATGGAGAAGATACTAGCGATAAATTAGTTATAGTAGACGAAGAAAATATATTTGAAGGTTCACTTGAAAGCCTAAAAAATGTAGATACAGGATATGAAATAAAAATATCAAATTCAAAATACGAAGAAATAAAAGAAAAAATAAATAATGATGAAATTAAATCTGCAATAATTGTTGAAAAAACAAATAATAATGTAAAGATTAGATACATAGTAAAAAATACAACAATGATGGCTAATGTTCCAGATGACATAATTTCTATGATGAATTCATTATATTCTAATTTACAAATAAGTAAATTAGGATTAACAGAGAGTCAATTACAATCAATCACTCCAAATTTTGACTATGAATTAGAGCAAACTGAAGAAGAGAAAGCAAATGGAAATGTATTTGCTATAATGTTACTTTCAATTGTATTATTTTATGCTATATATTTTTGTGCATATCAAGTATCAAGTTCTATTACAACAGAAAAAACATCAAAAATTATAGAAACGCTAGTTACTTCAACATCTCCAAAAACAATTGTATTAGGCAAAACCATTGGAATAGGTGTTGTTGGGCTATTACAATTAATATTACTAGTTGGAACAGCACTAATAAGTGCTAAAGCATTCTTAGATCCAGAATTAATAAATAGCATATTAGATATATCTGCAATAACTCCATATTTAGGAATTATTACTATTATATATTTTATATTAGGATATTTAGCTTATGCTTTATTATATGCATTAACAGGTTCTACTGTAAGCAAACCTGAAGATATTCAATCAGCTAATGGACCTGTAGCAATGCTTGCAGTAATAGGATTTTACTTGTCGTATTTTACAATGATGAATCCAACAAGTAGCTTAAATGTATTTGCTTCAATATTTCCAATTTCATCACCATTTTGTATGCCATTTAGAATAATGATGGGATTAGCAAGTACAACAGATGTTTTAATATCAATTGCCGTTTTAATTATAACAATTTTAGTAATAGCAAAAGTTACAATAAAGATATATTCAAATGCTATTTTAAACTATGGAACTAAAATGGGAATAAAAGATATAATGAAAATGTATAAGGATAAGAATAATTAGGGACTTCATCTGCCACAGGCAGCGCTCGTTTATTCATCAGTTAATAGCTTCGCTATAACACCGATAGGTCGTTGGTGTATTTTCGAATTTAAGTGACCAACGACCATACGATTTGAAACTTATCATTTCAGCGCTTGACTAAACGCAATCGCTGAAACAATAGTTTCTGCATTTCCTCAATCTCGCTGCTTCGTCCACTGGACGCGCTCGATTTCGTCGCAGTTAAAGCCTCGCGCTCTCCCGCACTCAGCTGTTAACAATAAGTAATTGCTTGAATCCAAAAACAAATAAAAACGAGTAGTCTAAAGACTACTCATTTTTATTGGCTCTCCATGTTGGACTCGAACCAACTCCTCAGGCATCAAACTAATTGTTTCAGCCTTTGACTATGCAAAGTCTAAAACAATAGTTTATGCATATTCATAAACTCGCTTCATCTGCCACAGGCAGCGCTCGTTTATTCATCAGTTAATAGCTTCGCTATAACACCGATAGGTCGTTGGCATAAAATAAAAAAGAAACAGATTTTAATATCTGCTTCTTTTATTGGCTCTCCATGTTGGACTCGAACCAACGACCTATCGGTTAACAGCCGAGCGCTCTACCAACTGAGCTAATGGAGAATATTTTTAAAACTGAAGTTATTATAGTACACATTATACCAAAGTGCAATAGTTTTTATACAAAAAATTAAATTTTTTTATTGCACACGAAAAATCCAAGATTTTACCTATATTACAAGGATAAGATACTTTGGAGTGTGCATATTTGCAAGGCAACTTTTGTTATAATACTTGCTAAACTGTTTAAATAAGGATAAAATAGATAGAGTAAAATGATTTCATAAATATGAAACAGTAAAATAGTGAGGTATTAACTTTGGAGATTAAAGGAAGAATTAGAGATATTATTTATCGTAATGAAATAAATAGCTATACAATTGCAACATTTGAAACAGATGAAGAGGAAACTACTGTTGTGGGTTATCTTCCTTTTATTGAGAAAGGCGATAGTTTAAAAATAACTGGTAATTTTGTTGAACACCCTGAATATGGTAGACAATTAAAAATTGAGACTTTTGAAAAGTTAATGCCAGAAGATTTAGATTCAATAGAAAATTATTTAGCAAATGGAAAATTCAAAGGGATAGGCCCTGCAACGGCTAAAAGAATGGTTAATACTTTTGGCAAAGATGTAATAAATATTATTAAATTTGAACCTGAAAAATTATCTTGTATAAAAGGAATTACTGAGGAAAAAGCAATTGAAATTTCGCAAAGCTTTAATGAAAATTGGGAAGTATGGCAAATTGTTAGTTATCTAGAAAAATTCGGAATTGGTCCACAAAGCGCAGAAGAAATATATAAAAAACTAGGGCCAAATACAATAACAACAATAGAAGAAAATCCATATATTTTAATAGATTTGACAGTTAGGGTTAACTTTACACAAATAGACCAGATTGCTATAAAAATGGGAATGGATTTAGAAAATGATAAACGTATCAGAAGCGGTATAAAATATGCACTTAAATTATCTACTAATAATGGACATTGTGCAGTATTATATGAAAATTTGATTCAGTTTGTAAAAGATTTACTAAATGTTTCAGAATCGATGATAGAAAACAATATCATATTTTTGAAAACAAAAAATGAAATTGTATTAGAAGATAGAGAAAACCAGGAGTGGGTATATTTATATAATTATTACATGGCTGAAAAAAATGTTGCTGAAAGTTTGATAACTTTAGATAATTATTTAAATGTAAAGAAAATTAGTAATTTTGAAAAGAAATTAAAGAAAATTGAGAAACATTCTGATTTAGAATTATCTGAAAAACAAAGAGAAGCGGTAATTGCAGTTCAAGAGCATAATGTTTGTGTAATTACTGGTGGACCGGGTACAGGAAAAACTACTATAATAAAAACAATAATTGAAATGTATAAACAAGAGGAAAAAAAGGTTGTACTTTGTGCACCTACTGGAAGAGCTGCTAAAAGAATGAGTGAAGCTACTGGAGAAGAAGCTAAAACTTTGCATAGATTATTAGAGATTGGAAAAACAAGCTCAGATGAGTTACAAAATATAGATCCAAATGTAGAAGTTGCAACATTAGACGCAGATGTGATTATTGTTGATGAAGTATCAATGGTTGATATATTTTTAATGAATTATTTATTACAAGCAATTTATAAAGGAACTAAGCTTGTATTAGTTGGAGATAGTAATCAATTACCATCAGTTGGACCAGGAAATGTATTAAAAGATATTATACAATCTGAAAGACTTACTACAATTACATTGAACAAAATTTTTAGACAAGCAGCTAAAAGCAAAATTATTTTAAATAGTCATAAGGTAAATGAAGGCATTAGTATTTTTAGTAAAGATGAACAAAATGAAAATGAAGAATTAATAGAAGATTTTTTCTTTATAAATGAAACTAATAAATTAAAGGTGTTAGAGAATGTAATTTCACTATGCACAGGAAGATTGGAAAGGTATGGAAACTATACTTTTGCCCAAAACATACAAGTAATTAGTCCAACTAAAAAAGGAGAGCTTGGAACTAGAGAATTAAATAAAAGTTTGCAACAAGCCATAAACCCGGAATCAGAAGAAAAAAACGAAAGAAAGTATATAGATTCCGTGTTCCGTGAAGGTGACAGAATAATGCAAATAAAAAATAATTATGATATTTATTGGGAGAAAAGAGAACCTACACTTGAAATGGGGAAAGGAGTATTTAATGGAGAATATGGAACAATACTAAATATAGATGAAGTAGAGAAAAAGGTAAAAATTAAGTTTGATGACGATAAATTAGTATGGTATAACTTTGATGAACTTGAGCAAATAGAACATTCATACTGCATTACTGTGCATAAGGCTCAACGGAAGCGAGTTTGATGTAGTTATTATGCCAATTGTACAAGCTGCACCAATGCTACTTACTCGTACATTACTATACACTGCAATGACAAGAGCAAAAAAATTACTTATTTTAATTGGAAATCCTAATATTATAGAATTTATGACGCAAAATGCAGATAGTAGAAAAAGAAATACAGGCTTAGAATTTAAATTAAGAAATCTATAGTTCTATATTGACTTATATATTAATATAATATAAACTATTACCATAGGGGGTACAAAAATACCGTAAGAAGGAGGTGAGCCCCTATGCAAGAAGAGTTGTTATTAGAAATACTTAATGTAGTTAAAAGATCAGAAACAGAAAATAAAAAAGCAATAAAAGAACTAAAAAACGATTTAAAAGAATTTAAAGAAGAAACAAGAACAGCAATAAATGGACTAGAAGAAAAAGTAGATAAACTAGAAACAAAATTTGATGGACTAGAAGGAAAAGTAGATAAACTAGAAACAAAATTCGATAGACTAGAAGGAAAAGTAGATAAACTAGAAACAAAATTTGATGGACTAGAAGGAAAAGTAGATAAACTAGATGTAAAAACAGATAGAATTGAAAAACACATTGTAGATGAAATGAATGATACTTCACAAATGATGGATATTTTATTTGGACAAACAAGCAAAATAACAAACTATTTAGATTTAACATGGGACATAAAACAAATTAATTAATAATTATATATTGGGGGCAATATTTTAGGAGGTTTATATGAACTTTTTAGATGATTTGCTCTTTTTTATTTATCCAAAGTCTTGTGGAATATGTAAGAAAATTGAAAACAATTTTTTATGTGAAAAGTGTGAAAGAAAATTGAAAACGTCGGAATTATTTGTTAATCAAATTATAGATTACGAAAAAGATAGAACAAAATATTTTGATGAACATGCTTTTGTCTTTAAGTATGATTCAATAATAAGAGATAAAATAATTCAATATAAATTTAATAATAAAGCATACTTGAGCAAGATGTTTTTTGAATTTTTTGTGAAAAATAAAAAAATATGTGGATTTTTAAAAAAATATGATATAATAATTCCAGTTCCTATGACATATAAAAAAATAAAAGAAAGAGGATATAACCAAACACAATTGATAGCAAGGTTAATAACTGAAAACATTGAATCATTGGCACTAAAAGAAGATATATTAATAAAATATAAAGAAAATAATACACAAAGTAAATTGACAAAACAGCAAAGAGTTGAAAATGTTAAGGATGTATATAAACTAAGAAATAATAAAATAATAAAAGGAAAGAATGTTTTGATTTTTGATGATGTGTATACTACAGGAGCAACTTGTAATGAATGCGCAAAAACATTAAAAAAGGCTAATACCAATAAAATTGGCGTTATGACTATTGCTAAAGACTATAATAAAACACAAAAAATAGATTAAGAAAGGATTGAAATAGATGGAAGACTTAGTAGAAAGCATTTTGGACTATATTAGAGCAGAATATACAGACTATGCAATTATGATTAATGGTGAATGGGGAAGCGGAAAAACATACTTTTGGAATCATAAAATAAAGCCTAAAATTGAGGCAATGCAAGTAAATGGAAAAAGACTTACACCTATATATATGTCTTTGTATGGAATATCAAATTTGGAAGAAATAAGTAAGAAAATATTTATTGAAACTACTCAATTGATGAATAAAAATTTGAAAAAATTTATGAATTCTAATAGGTCAGGAAGTATACCTGAATATGCTAAAACAGGGCTAGACATGGCAAATTTTTTTGGTGTTACACAAAATGGAGATAGAGTAGATTATGCACAGTTCTTTTCAACAGATGATAAAGTACTTTGCTTTGATGACTTGGAAAGAGCCAATGTAGACGTTATTGACATTTTAGGATATATTAATAACTTTGTTGAACATGATAATATAAAAACTATAATCATTTGTAATGAAAAAGAATTATCAACAAAATTAAAAAACAGTAATTTGGAAATGAAAACATTTATTGCCACTTATTTATTGGATAAAGAAAATAAATTAAATATAAAAACAGATAAGCCAATGGTTGAAAGAATACGAGATACTATTGAATATGTTTTTGATAAGGCAAATGATTATGAAAGAATAAAGGAAAAACTTGTTGGAGAAACATTTGAGTATGCTCCAGAATTTAATTATATCATTAACGGACTTTTAATGAGATACGAAAATGATGCTGATTTAATAAGATTCCTGAGAGAAAATACAAATTTAATTACTTCTACATTTAATAAAAGTGGAACCAGAAACTTACGTATTTTAAAGCATGCGTTAAACAATTTTAAAAAGATATTTGATGCAGTTACAAAATCATATCCAAATACAAATCATAGAGTATTACAAACAATGCTGATATTTACAATTGCTATATCTTTTGAAATTAAATCTGGAAAAATTACTAAAGACAAATTTGTAAATATTAATAGTAATGAAGAATACAAATCAGTCTTAGTATCTTCAAGGGTATTTATGGATAATAGACAATTCTATATTAAAGAATTTGATAATAACTACTATTATAACTTTAAAGCAGAATATCGTTTCTTTAAATTTATCGAAAAATATGTACGTACTCGTATTTTTGATATGAAAATATTTAAAGAAAACATGGAAGTAATACGTGATACTGTGGATACAAAACAATTACCTGGATACAAAAGACTTCTTACAGAAGAATACTGGAAAATACCAGATGATCAATTTGATACTGTTATAGATGAAACTGTAGACTATGTAAAAAATGGAAAAATAGAAATAATACAAATTGTAAAACTATTCTCATACTTTGCTTATTTTATAAAAAAGAACTTGATTGATTATGACATGAGAACAATAAAATCAGTATTTTTTAATGGAATGAATATTTCATCTTTAACTTCTACATACTGTGATAATGTAGAAGAAGAACTATCACAGGTAGCTATAGAAGATGAATTTGAACCAGATATGGAGGAAATATTAAAACATTTTAATGAAATAAATATGCAATTAAAAACAAAAATGTATAATGAAAAAGCAGAAGAGATATTTAAATATATTCCAATGAAAATGGAAATGTTTTATGATAAGTTTGATAAAGAATGTATGAATATACCAATATTTAAATATTATGACGCATTTCAAACATTCCAAAGAATTTCATGTGCAAGCAATGAAGATATTGTAACTATAAAAGAAAAATTATCTGATAGAGCAAAAAGGTTTAAAGAAGATATTTCAGAAGAAATGCCCAATATTAAAAAACTAAAACATATTATAGATGATTATATTGATGGTAAACTTCCAAGTATAAAAATAGTATTATTACAAGATTTCTCTAACGAATTGGGAAACATATTAAAAAGTTATGAACCTGAAAAAAGAGATATTTTAAATATTGACAAAAAAGAATCTGTGTAACCTGAATTAAAAAATGTATAAAAATTTCCTTTTAAAGCAATACTAAGAATAATTAAAAATTTTTGTATTGAAAAAGCAAAAGCTTTAAATTTAAAAGGAGGTAGTGTTTTGAAAGCAACGGGCGTAGTTAGACGAATTGATGATTTGGGTAGGGTTGTTATTCCAAAAGAAATTAGAAAAACTTTGAGAATAAAAGAGGGAGATCCACTTGAAATATTTACGGATAAAGAAGGAGAAGTTATTTTAAAAAAATATTCTCCAATAGGTGAATTAACTGAATTTGCAACAGGATATGCAGAAACATTAGCAAAAACAACAGGACATATAGCTTGTATTACAGACAAAGACACTGTGATTGCAGTATCTGGTGGAGCAAAGAAGGAATTACTAGAGCAAAATATAAGTACAGAATTAGAAAAATTGATGGATGACAAAGAAAAATATACAAGTAAGGAAAATAATGACTTAGCTATACCAATTACTAAAAACGAAAATAAAGAAAGAAGATATAATTCACAAGTTGTATATCCAATTATTTCAGATGGAGATGTAATTGGAACTGTAATATTATTATCAAAAGATAATAATACAAAGATGAGTGAGGTAGAGCAAAAAGTTGCTCAATCGGCAGCTAGTTTCTTAGGAAGCCAAATGGAAATATAATGTAATTATACTGTAATGTTTTTGTAACAAAAACGTAACATAAAAAAGCTTGATTATTTAATGGTTTTATAGTATAAATAATATGAAAAAAGTAATATATGAGGTTCACAAAGGAGGAATAACAATGGAAGAGTTAAATAATAATGAAGTAAGAACTGAAGTTCCAGCTGAAATCAATACTTGGACAAAAATTAAAAACTTCTTATTTCAAGAAGTAACATTTGAATTAACACCAAAACAAGAAAAAGTATTCAAAGAAGTACATGACTTCTGGCATCAAGAACTTAACCATGATTTTTGGTTCCAAGAGATTGAAATTATAGACAACATTACATTGTAGTAATTATAAATAAAAACTTATTGACAATACTCAATAAGTTTTTATTTATTTTTTGACGAAAATTTACCTAAGAATACTTGAAAAGTATTCTTTTTTGATATAAAATTACATTGTTTAGGATATACTAAATATATTAAAATAAAATAAGATGTAAAGAACATCTAAAAGGAGGAAATTTATGTCAATAAAATTAGGAATTAATGGTTTCGGAAGAATCGGAAATTTATCATTACAAGCAGCACTAAATAAAGAAAATGTTGAGGTCGTTGCAATAAATGATCCATTTATAACAGCTGATTATATGGCATATATGATGAAATATGACACAATACATGGAAAATTTGAAGGAGAAGTTTACGAAAAAGATGGAAAACTAGTAGTAAATGGAAAAGAAATAAGTGTATATAATGAAATAGATCCTAAAAACATACCATGGGGAGAAGTTGGAGCTGAATATATATTAGAATGTTCAGGAGTATTTACTACTACTGAAAAAGCAAATGCACACTTAGAAGCTGGTGCAAAAAAAGTTATTATATCTGCACCATCTAAAGATGCACCAATGTTTGTTATGGGAGTAAACAATGAAACATATACACCAGACATGAACATTATCTCAAATGCATCATGTACAACAAACTGTCTAGCACCACTTGCTAAAATTATAAATGATAACTTTGGAATTAAAGACGGATTAATGACAACAGTTCATAGTATTACAGCTACTCAAAAAACAGTTGATGGAGCTTCTAAAAAAGATTGGAGAGGTGGAAGAGCAGCAAGTTATAATATTATTCCATCATCAACAGGTGCTGCTAAAGCAGTTGGAAAAGTAATTCCTACATTAAATGGAAAATTAACAGGTATGTCATTCAGAGTACCAACAGTTGATGTTTCAGTTGTAGATTTAACATGTAACTTAGAAAAACCTGCTTCTTATGAAGAAATATGCGAAGCTGTAAAAAGAGCATCTGAAAATGAAATGAAAGGTATTGTAGAATATGTATCAGACCCTGTAGTATCTTCAGACTTTATACATGATGAACATACATGTATTTTTGATAGTACAGCAGGAATTGCATTAACAGATAGCTTTGTAAAATTAGTAGCATGGTATGACAATGAATGGGGATATTCAAACAAATTAGTTGATCTTGTTATATATATTGCTAATAAATAATTTAAAAATAGTAGTAATATGGTACTAATATCCATATTACTACTATAAATCATGTTTGAAAATTTAATATAGAAGGTGAAAAAATGGAGAAAAAAACAGTACGTGATATAGATGTAAAAGGAAAGAAGGTATTAGTACGTTGTGATTTTAACGTTCCAATAAAGGATGGAGAAATTGCAGATGATACAAGAATTAGAGCAGCACTTCCTACAATAAAATATTTATTAGAAAATGGTGCTAAAGTAGTACTTTGTTCACATTTAGGAAGACCAAAGGGAGAAGTTAATGAAAAATACTCATTGACACCTGTTGCAAAAAAATTATCACAAGAATTAGGAAAAGAAGTAAAATGTGCAGAAGACGTAACAGGCCCAAGTGCAAAAGACATGGCAAATAGATTACAAGAAGGAGAAGCAGGGCTTCTTGAAAATGTTCGTTTTGATCCTAGAGAAGAGCAAAATGATGATAGCTTAGCTATCGAACTATCTGAATTAATTGGAAATGATGGAGTGTATGTTAATGATGCGTTTGGAACAGCTCATAGAGCACATGCATCAACAGAAGGAGTGGCACATCATGTAGATGAAGCTGTTGCAGGACTTTTAATGAAAAGAGAAATTGAAAAATTAGGTGCAGTACTTGAAAATCCAGAAAAACCATTTGTAGCAATTTTAGGAGGAGCAAAAGTATCTGATAAAATTGGAGTTATTGAAAATTTAATGGATAAAGTTCAAACAATAGAGATTGGCGGAGCAATGGCAAATACATTTTTAAAAGCAAAAGGATACGACATAGGCTCATCTAAATATGAAGAAGATAAAATAGATGATGCTAAGGAAATTATGAAAAAGGCTTTTGAAAAATGTGTTGAAATAGTACTTCCAAAAGATGTACGTGTTGCAAAAATACCAGAAGGTACAGAGTTGACACCAGAACTAATTGAAAACTCAGAACATAAAAAAGCAAAATTGTTTACAGAAAAAGAAGTTGAAGAAGGAAAAGGAGAAAGCCTAGAAGGATGGCAAATATTAGATGTAGGAGATACTACATTAACATATTTTGCTGATAGACTTGAAGGTGCAAAAACTGTTGTGTGGAATGGCCCTTTGGGATATACAGAGGTACCAGAATTTGCACAAGGAACACAAAAAATTGCAACATTTATCTCTCATACTAATGCTAAATGCGTAATTGGAGGAGGAGATTCAGTTGCAGCTATACAAAAAATTAAGAAAGCTGCAAAACAAAATGGTGCAGATGTAAAACAACAATTTAGTAATATATACTTGTCAACAGGAGGAGGAGCTTCACTAGAATTCTTAGAAGGTAAGACATTACCTGGAATTGCAGCATTAAATAATAATACAAAGCAACAAAATAGAGCACAAGAAAGTGGAACTCTTAAAAGTGTTGAACAACAAATTACAGACTAGGAAAGGCGGAAACAAAATGAGGAGAAAAGTTGTTGCTGGAAATTGGAAAATGAATATGCTTCCTAATGAAGCAATTGATTTTATTGAAAAATTAACACCAGTTGCAAAAAACTCAAAAGCTGAAGTTATATTATGTATGCCATATACCGATTTAATGTATGGATTACTAACTGCACAAGATACCAATATAAAAATTGGAGCTCAAAATATGCATTGGGAAGAAAAAGGCGCATATACAGGGGAAATTTCTGGACAAATGCTAAAATGTATTGGAGTTGAATATGTAATTATAGGTCATTCTGAAAGAAGACAATATTTTGCAGAAACAGATGAAACTGTAAATAAAAAGGTAAAATCTGCATTATTAAATGGATTAAAACCAATAATTTGTGTAGGTGAAACATTAGATCAAAGAGAAAGTGGTAAACAAGAAGAAATTATAACAAATCAAACTCATTTAGCATTAGAAGGGCTAAATGAAAATCAACTACAGAATGTAATGATTGCTTATGAACCAATATGGGCAATAGGAACAGGAAAAACTGCTACAGCTGAAGATGCAAATAATGCAATAAAATCAATAAGAAAACAAATTGAAAAAGATTTTGGAAAAACAATTTCGGAAAACATTATCATATTATATGGTGGTAGTGTTAAGTCTGAAAATTGCAGTGAACTATTTTCAATGTCTGATATAGACGGAGGTCTTGTTGGAGGTGCAAGTTTAAAAGTAGATGAATTTGCAAAAATAGTATCAATCTAAAAGAAATGGAGAAAAATAATGGACAGAAAACCAATAATGCTAATGATATTAGATGGATTTGGAATAAATGAAAACGAAAAGGGAAATGCAGTAAAACTAGCTAATACACCTAATATTGATAAACTAATGAAAACATGGCCAACAACTCAAATTCATACAAGTGGATTGGCTGTTGGATTGCCAGAAGGACAAATGGGAAATTCAGAGGTTGGACATACTAATATTGGTGCAGGAAGAATAGTATATCAAGACTTAACTCGTATTACAAAATCAATTGAAGAAGGGGAATTCTTTAGTATTAAAGAATTAACATCAGCAATAGATAATTGCAAGAGACATAATTCTAAACTTCATATTATGGGATTGCTTTCAGATGGTGGTGTTCATAGTCATATTAGACATTTATATGCATTACTAGAATTAGCAAAAAGAAAAGACTTTGAAGATGTGTATGTACACTGTTTCTTAGATGGAAGAGATACTCCACCAGCTTCTGGAGAAAGTTATATTCTACAACTTGAAGAAAAAATGAAAGAAAAAGGTGTAGGAAAAATAGCAACTATTTCTGGTAGATTCTATAGTATGGATAGAGACAAAAGATGGGACAGAGTAGAAAAAGGTTACAAAGCACTTGTATATGGAGAAGGAGAAAAAGCTACATCAGCTATTTCTGCAATTGAAGCTTCATATCAAAAAGAGGTATTTGATGAATTTGTAGAACCAACTGTTATATGCAATGGCGATGAACCAATTGCTACAATTAATAATAATGACTCAGTTATATTCTTTAATTTTAGACCTGATAGAGCAAGAGAAATAACAAGAAGCTTAGTAGATCCAGAATTCGATGGATTTGAGGTAAAACCATTAGATTTATATTATGTATGTTTTACTCAATATGATGAAACAATACCAAATGTTCAAGTTGCGTTTAAACCAGAAGCACTTGTCAATACATTTGGAGAGTATGTTTCTAAAAAAGGACTAACACAACTTAGAATTGCAGAAACAGAAAAATATGCACATGTTACATTCTTCTTCAATGGAGGGGCAGAAAAACAATATAAAGGGGAAGATAGAATTTTAATACCATCTCCTAAAGTTCAAACTTATGACTTAAAACCTGAAATGAGTGCTATAGAAGTAACAGATAAAGTTGTTAAAGCGATAAATTCAGATAAATATAATTGTATTATATTAAATTATGCTAACCCAGATATGGTAGGTCATACTGGAAGTTTAGAAGCTGCTATTAAGGCTATTGAAACAATAGATGGATGTGTGGAAAGAGTTGTTAAAGCAATGGAAGAAAAACAAGGTGTAATTTTAATGACAGCCGACCATGGGAATGCTGAACAAATGATAGATTATAAAACTGGAGAGCCACATACAGCACATACTACAAATCCAGTTCCATTAGTTTTAATAGGTATGCAGGGAGTAAAATTAAAAGAAGGAAAACTTGCAGATATAGCACCAACAATGTTAAACATTATAGGATTAGAAAAACCTGATGAAATGACAGGCGAAAATCTTATTGAAAAATAACAAAAAGAAAGGAAGTATAATCATGAAAGATTATTTAGAAATTGAAAGTGTAAGAGCTTTAGAAGTACTAGATTCAAGAGGAAATCCAACTGTACAAGTTGAGGTTGTAACAGAAGGAGGATTCTCAGGAGTTGCTATGGTTCCATCAGGAGCATCAACAGGAAGTTTTGAAGCAGTTGAATTAAGAGATGGAGACAAAGAAAGATACTTAGGAAAAGGTGTATTAAAAGCAGTAGAAAATGTAAATGAAGTTATTAGCAAAGAAATCGAAGGAATGAATGTATATGAACAAGCTAAAATAGATGCTACAATGATTAAGCTTGATGGAACAGAAAACAAGGGTAAATTAGGCGCAAATGCTATGCTTGGTGTTTCTTTAGCAGTAGCAAAAGCAGCTGCATCTTCATTAGGAATGAGCTTATATAACTATATAGGTGGAGTAAATGCAAAAGAATTACCAGTTCCAATGATGAACATTATGAATGGTGGAAAACATGCTGACAGTTCTTTAAGTGTACAAGAATTTATGATTATGCCAGTTGGAGCTAAAACATTTAGTGAATGTATGAGAATGGGTGTAGAAGTATACCATAACTTAAAGAAAGTATTAAAATCAAAAGGATATTCAACAGGTGTTGGAGATGAAGGCGGATTTGCTCCAAACCTAGGAAGCGAAGAAGAAGCAGTAGAATTAATTATAGAAGCAATCAAACAAGCTGGATATAAACCAGGAGAAGATGTATGCTTAGCATTAGACGTTGCAGCAACAGAAATGTTTGATGAAGCTAAAAAAATAGGAAAAGATGGATACTACTTCTGGAAAACAGATGAATTTAAAACAAAAGATCAAATGATAGACTTTATAGTTGAATTAGCAGAAAAATATCCTATAATCTCAATTGAAGATGGATTAGCAGAAGAAGATTGGGAAAGCTGGAAAAAACTAACTGAACGTATTGGAAACAAAATTCAATTAGTAGGTGATGACCTATTTGTAACAAATATGAAGAGATTACAAAAAGGAATTGACAACAATACAGCAAATAGTATATTAATTAAACTAAACCAAATTGGAACATTAACAGAAACATTAGATGCAATTGAACTTGCAAAGAGAAATGGATATACTGCAGTTGTATCACATAGAAGTGGTGAAACAGAAGATACAACATTAGCTGATGTTGCAGTTGCAACAAATGCAGGACAAATTAAAACTGGTGCACCATGCAGAACAGATAGAGTTGCTAAATATAACAGACTATTAAATATTGAAGCAGAATTAGGAGATGTAGCAGTATTTAGAGGTCGTAAAGCTATAAAATAATGTTACTTAGTGTGAAAAATACCAAAGGTATTTTTCACACTACTACATAAATATTCTGGGGTATCGCCAAGCGGTAAGGCATCGGACTCTGACTCCGACATTCCTGTGTTCGAATCACAGTACCCCAACCAAAAAATAAAGTATCTAGCATGTACTAGATACTTTATTTTTTATTTATTATCTTTTATTTTTATTTTTTAATTTTTGAAATCTTATAACATTAAATAAAATTGAAATAATAAGAATTACTGAAATTGTAGATATTACATTGTAGATACCTGTTTGTGGAATAGGCTTATCTGATATTGTATTATCAGGAACTTCTTCAACTAATAATCTTATTTTAGGTGAAACATCAGATGATTCTTTATCTTTTCCGTCTCTAGTCTCAAAATCAATATCGACCTTTTCGTTTGTTGGAAGTATCTTTTTAACAATTTCTTCATTGTATTCATCTTTTAAAGTTAATTTATAGCTTAATGTTGCAACTTCGCCTTCTTTTAATAATTCAATTTCCCATGTAATACTATTGTCTGAAGGATCTACATCTGCAGAAACTTTACCAATGTTAGGAGATTTTACATATTCAAAATTAAAGTTCTCAAGAATTTCTCTTGGAAAATAATCTTTTATAACAATATTCTTTAATGAATTATCTTTAGTTACAGTGATATTTTGATAAATATCATTATTTATTGTAGAAAATAAATCTTCATAATCTATATAATAGAATTTACCAGCTGTTGGAGAGGTAACTGTTCCAAATACTTCTTCAGCAAGTTCGCCATAAGTTAAATGTTTTCCTGTACTTTCTACTATTGGCGCTTCTGGGTTTTCTAATTTACTATCATCTGACCCCATTAAAATAGAAAAGATAGAATATCCCTTTGATTCTAAATCTTTTAATTTATTTTTTGTATTAGTTGCGTTTACTCCAGAGTATGTCATTGTATGTTCTGTATCTAAAGATAGGTTAGGAACACCATCTGATATTAAAACAATATATTTTTCAGATTCAGAGCTATTACTAAAGCTTGATTCAGCAACGCTAAGTCCAGCCTCAATATTGGTACGAGGACCACCATTTTCAGTATAACTATTAATTGATGCTAATACATCATCTTTTGAATTAGATAAGCTTAAAAGTAATTTTGCATCATTTAAAGTTCCTTCACGATAAGTTGTTGTATAATTTTCGCTTGAAAATCCAACAACACCGATTTTTATATTTTTAAAATGATTGAATAAATTTTCAGTAAACTTAGTTGCTGCTTCAATAACATATTGATTTTTAGCTTTATTTTGATAAGATTCTGTCATACTTTTAGAATTATCTAAAACTAAGAAAATTTCAACTGGTTTAGAAACAGTTTCTTGAGTAGCAGTATTCTCAACTGTTAATGTTAGAACTACATCTTTAGAATTTGAATGAAATTCTGTAAGTTCTTTTTGAAAATGTCCTAAGTCTTTTATATTAATTTCACAAATACTTCTGTCAACAACCTCCATTGTTGTTTTGCTTGCACTTACTGTTGCTGCAAATGAAAGGTTACAAATTATAAGTAATGAGATAAATAAAATTAAACTACTAAATATTTTTCTTTTCATTATAATAAACTCCTTTATTTTTAAACTACATATCTATTATAACGCAAAAAGCTTGTAATTTCAACCTTTTGAAGGAAAAAAAGAAAAATATTGCTATATAAAATAAAAAATATTAAAAAACATTGCCAAAGTAAAATTGTAATGATATAATTCAAGCAAATATATACAAAAGAAGGAGGAAAAGATATGTTAGGAATAGTCGCTTTTGTAGTAAGTATAGTAGCAGCTATAATGTCTTTTTATTCACAACTAACAATACCATCATTTGCAGTTGCTATTTTAGCTGCCATAATAGCTGTGGTATCAGCATGGGATAAAAGTACATCAAGCAAAGATAAAAAAGAAGAAACAAAAGGTAAAGAATCAAGAGCTTTGGAAGTTGGCTCTGTTGTAATATCAGCAGCTACATCACTTAGTTTCTTTGTATTTACATTTATTTAATAAGAAAAGTTGCTTTGTAATAAATTTGAGTTTTAAAATCGTACATGTTTAAAGTAGCCAAATTTGATTTGTATTATGTAATATATATAATAAAAAAACTAATTGTAAAGTAATATTCAATTAGTTTTTTTTGTATGTAAAAACATATTAAATATATATTTTTAAGTTATTAAATATAAAGCTAATAAATAAAAGTAGAAGGAATAACCAATAATGCCTTCCTAAAAAAGCTATTAAGTTAGGAATGAAAATAAAAGTGTTTGCAATTAAGTCTATAATTAATCTTATTATAAAATAAAATATAAAAATAAATAATGGAATACTTAAAATGTTAAAGTAAGTTGCTTGTAAAAAATTAAAATTCATTATAAACCAAAAAGCTCGCGTCATTCCGCATGCAGGACATAAAATACCAGTAACTGACTTAAAGATGCAAGTTACTGGTAGAATAGCTATTATGTACAAAAAAATTATTAATGTTATTATTATAATAAAATTTTTTATTCTATTCATTTAATTTAGTCCTTTAATTCATTTCCATTTCCATCAACTGTAATGCTTCCTGATAATATCATAATGCCTTCAACAAGTCCCCAAATTCCAGAAGCAAAAGCTAAAATTCCACAACTTAAAAGAGATATTAATAATTGAGCAATGGCTTTTCCAGTATATCCTAAATAGAAATTATGAACTCCGAAAGTACCTAAAAATATACCTAATAAACCTGCAAGTAGTCTTGATTTTCCAACAGTTGAAGAAGATGTATTATTAACATTTTCACTATTAACACTTTCTGATGTTGAAGTTTCATTTATTGGATTTTCATTGATTGTTTTGCTGCAATCTTCGCAAAGTTCTTGACCATCATCAATTGGCTTTCCACATTGTTTACAGAACATAATAATTCCTCCTTATATCAATATAAGTTTATTATACAATATTATACAAATTTTGCAATATATTTAATAAACTTTTAACAAATGCGAATATATTTTTTTAAAAAATATATCTTGTAATATATATACAAAAATGATAGAATTTAGAAATGAAAAATAGAAAATAGGAGGATTAGCTCTTGAAAAAAAAAGAGATCTATGAATTACTAACAAAAGATTTAAAAGATAGTATTGTAAAAATAGATGAATCAATGAAAGGTCATACTAATTTTAAAATTGGAGGTAGTGCAGACGTTTTTATAGTAGCTAATAGTATAGAGGACATAGAATATATTGTAAGTTTTTCTCAGAAAAACAAAATTCCACTTACAATTGTTGGAAACGGAAGCAATGTGCTTGTTTCAGATAGCGGAATAAGAGGAATTACATTAAAAATAGGACTAAAGGAAATTAATGTAACTAAAAAAGAGGAATTAGCAATAGTTGAAGTTGATTCGGGTGTAATGCTAGGAACCCTCGCACAAATCTTATTAAAACAAGGTGTGGCTGGATTTGAATTTGCAGCTGGAATTCCTGGAAGCATAGGAGGAGCGATAAGAATGAATGCTGGAGCCTATGGAGGAGAATTCAAAGATATTGTAGAAGAAGTAACTATATTAAATGAAAAAGGACAAATTCAGACTATTAATAATAGTGAATGCAATTTTTCATACAGACATACTCGTTTTACAGAATCAAAAGAGATAATTATAAAAGCAAAGTTGAAATTAGGATATGGAAAAATACAAGAAATAAAGGAAAAGATGGATGAATACGCAAATAGTAGAAAAGAAAAACAACCTTTGAATTTTCCATCAGCAGGAAGTACCTTTAAAAGAGGTAGTGACTTTATTACAGCAAAATTAATTGATGAATGCGGACTAAAAGGCTATACATCTGGCGGAGCACAAGTATCTACATTACATGCTGGTTTTGTTATTAATATTGGAAATGCAACTGCAAAGGATGTATTAAATGTTGTTAACCATATTAAACAAGTAGTATTGGAGAAAACAGGAAAAGAGATAGAACTAGAAATTGAATTGTTAGGAGAAGGTATTTAATAATGAAAGGTTTTTTTGGATGGTTTAGAAATGGTGCTAAAATGAAAAGATGGATAGCACTTATATTGATAGGAATTATATTAGCTTGTTATGGAATGGCTAGTATTTTAACGGCTGAAAGATTAGATTTTTGGCCTTTAGCTAAAATTGTAGCATGCTTTGTTGTAGGATTTGTTGCTGTGATTCTTGGAATGATACACATGCAAAAAAGAACTCTTGAATTACTAGTACAAGAAACAGATAATAGAATTGAAGATGAAAATACAAAAGTTAATAGCTTAATATATAATAAAAAAATATATGATCAAGGACCTAAAATAGTTGCTATTGGTGGAGGAACAGGTCTAAACTCTGTTTTAAAAGGATTAAAAAATTACACAGATAACTTAACAGCAATTGTAACTGTCTCAGACTATGGTGAAATTGTTCCAGAGTCAAGAAAAACATTAGAAACAATGCCACTTGACGATATAAAAGAGAGCCTAGTTGCACTTTCAAAAGATGAAGAGACAATGGAAAAGGTTATGAATATACAATTTTCAAAAGGAAGACTAAAAAACCTATCATTTGGAGATATATATTTATTAGGAATGAAAGAAATTTATGGAGATTTTGCAAAATCTATAGAGCAGACTAAAAATGTATTAAATATTACAGGTAGAGTTCTTCCTGTTACCCTTGAACCTATACAAATATGTGCTGAACTAGAAGATGGAACAGTGATAGAAAGTAGAGATAAAATACCAGAAGTTGTTAACTCAAAAACAAGCAAGATAAGCCGTATATTCATAAACCCAACAAACTGTAAAGTGGCTCCAGGTGTATTAGAAGCAATTGAAGAGGCAGATGCAATAGTAATTGGACCAGGAAGTTTATATACAAATGTTATACCAAACCTTTTGGTAAATGGTGTTGCAAAAGCTATTAAAGAGAGCAAAGCTTTTAAAATATATGTTAGCAATATAATGACTACAGCTGGACAAACTGATAACTATACATTATCAGACCATATTAAAGCAATAAATGAACATGCTGGTAAAGGAGTTATAAAATATTGTATTTATGATACTGGAGAATTAATACCTGAATATATAAGAAAATATAATATGCAAGGACAAGAGTTAGTACAAATAGACACTGCAAAAGCAAAAGAACAAGATGTGTATTTAATGCAAAGAGATTTATCTTATGTAATAGGAGATAGAATACGTCATAACCCTGATGCAATTGCAGCTTCAATAATTCAATTAATATGTGATGATTTGAAATTCAAAGATATGCAAAATGATACAAAATATGTTTTGTTAAATGATAGACTTAAAGAAGCTAAAAAATCTTTAAAGCAAAAAAAGAAAAATGACAACATGAGAAAAACTAAAAAGAAAAAAGAAAGAGGAAAAAGTAAGTTCTTTGAAAAATATCAAGAAAGAATAGATTCGATTCAAGAATCAGATGAAAAATTAAAAGCAAGACAAAAACTAGAACAAGAAGAAAAAAAGCAATTTCTTAATGAGATAAAAAAACAAAGAAGTAGAAAATAAAACATAAGAACAGGGGACACACAAATGAAGTATGAAAAAATAGAATTTGAAAAGGCATTAAAACAAGACTGGATTGTTACAAATGGAATTGGAGGATATAGTAGTTCTAGTATTTTAGGAATAAATACTAGAAAATATCATGGACTATTAGTTGCTCCACTAAATCCACCGGAAAATAGGTGTTTAATATTATCTAAAGTGGATGAAAGTTTTGAAAGTGGTGGAAAAGAATATCCAATATATTCAAACATAGGAAAAAATTATATTTCAAAAGGATATAAACATTTAGTATCATTTGAAAAAGAATATATACCAATATATACTTATGAAGTAGATGGTGCACTTATTAAAAAATATATATGTATGGATCATGGAAAAAATACAGTATGTGTTCTTTATAATATAAAAAACAATGATAAGAGAACAAAGTTTAAAATTGCACCTATAATTAATTTTAGAGATTTTCATGCTACGACTCCAAATGCAAAATTCGAATTAAAACAACATATTAAAGATACAAAAGTTAAAGTAATTATAAACAATCAAGAGCAAAATCCAATATATATGAGAACATCAGAGGGAAAATATGTAGAACATTATAATGATACATTTAATAATATGTATTACATAGAAGAAGAAAAAAGAGGGCAAGGTGCAGAAGAAAACTTATCTGTACCAGGAGTTTTTGAGATAAAATTAAGAGCAAATGAAGAAAAATTTATAACATTTATATGTTCGTTAGAAGAAAATATAGATGAATTAGATGGCAAGGAATTAATAAATAAGGAAATTATTCGAATAACAAGTACTTTATATGATTCATATTTACTAGATACTAAAAAAGAATATACAAATAAATATAAAACAATGATGAGGGACTATATAATTGCTTCAGACAACTTTGTAGTATATAGGCCAGCATTTGCACTTTATACAATAATTGCAGGATATCCATGGTTTTTAGACTGGGGTAGAGATTCTTTGATAGCTTATGAAGGAATTGTACTAATACCTAGAAGGTTTAGAGAAGCAAAGGAAATTTTACTAACATTTACAAGAAATATTAAATATGGCTTAGTTCCAAATGGATATTCAGAATATGATGGAAAACCACTATATAACAGTGCGGATGCATCATTACTTTTATTCGAGCAAGTTAGAAAATATTTAGAATATACTCGTGATTATGAATTTTTGAAAAATCAACTATATGATACACTTAAGAAAATAATTGAATCATATATAAATGGAATTGATTTAGATGGAAACAATATTCATTTAGATGAAAGTGATGGACTTATATCATCAGGTACACCACAAATACAAAATACATGGATGGATGCTAAAATAGGAAATATTGTAGTAACACCAAGAAATGGTAAAGCAATAGAAATAAATAGCTTGTGGTATAATGCTTTAAAAATAATGGAAAGTTTTGCAAAATTATATAAGGAAAAAGAACTTGCAAAAAAATATTCAGATTTAGCTAAAAAATGTAAAGAAAGCTTTGTAAAAGAATTTTATAATAAAAGAAGAAAAAGCTTTGATGATGTTGTTGGAGACAGTTCAATAAGGCCAAATCAACTATTTGCAATAGGACTACATTATCCAGTAGTTGACTCAAGTTCTGAAGAGGCTAAGAATGCTTTTGAAATAGTCACTAAAAAGTTATTAACTCCTTATGGATTAAAAACATTAGCAAAAGGTGAAAAGTGTTATAGAGAAATATATGAAGGTGATCAAATAAAAAGAGACATGAGCTATCACCAAGGAATTACATGGCCATGGCTATTAGGAATATATTCAGACAGTTTTTTAAATATTATAAATGCTGAAAAAAATAAAACTAAAAAGAAAGAATTAGAAAAAGAATATTCTGAATTTGTTGCAAAAATTGAAAATACATTTTGTACTGAAATGTACAATCGCTCTACAGTAGGAAGTATTAGTGAATTATATGATTCAGCAAAACCTTACGAAGCAAAAGGAGCTTTTGCACAGGCATGGTCAGTGGCAGAAATATTTAGAATTATAATTAAAAATCATGAGAAATACTAATGAAATTCTAAATTTTAGAAAGAGGAAAAAATGAGAATTTTAGGAATAGATCCTGGCTTTGCAATAACAGGATATAGCATAATAGATTATATAGGAAATAAGTTTAAATTAATAACATCAGGTGCAGTACTTACAAAAGCAGGAGAATCATTTCCACAAAGATTGTTAAAGCTTAATAATGACTTGGAAGAAATAATAGATACATATAAACCAGACGCAATATCTGTAGAAGAGTTATTCTTTAACAATAACGCTAAAACTGCTATAAACGTAGCACAAGCAAGGGGAGTTATACTTGTAGTGGGGTGTAGAAAGGGAGTACCTACTTATGAATATACACCACTTCAGATAAAACAAGCTGTTGTTGGATATGGTAGAGCTGATAAAATACAAGTGCAGAAAATGGTAAAAACAATATTAAAAGTTGAAAGTTTACCAAAATTAGATGATACAACAGATAGTATGGCAGCAGCAATATGCCATGCACACTCTGCAAAATTTTCTGAAAAGTTATAACGATTGTTTGTGAACATTTATTTTAACTGAAAAAATGAAAGGAATTTGTAATGGCAATATATTTGTTTTATGGTGAGGAAACCTATTTATTAGAAACAAAAGTAAAAAGAATAAAAAAAGAATTCACACAGCTTATTCAAGGAATTAATTTTATTCAAATTGATGATACAAATGCAGAAGAACTAATTTCTGATTTGGAAACACCAGCATTTGGTTTTGATAAAAAACTAATTATTGCCAAAAATACAGGATTGTTTAAAAAAGAAAAAAAGACTAGTAAATCAGACACAAAAAAGAAAAAGAATGATGAAAGTAAATTACCTTTGTATGAAAAAATTGCTAAATATATAGAAAAAAATAAAGACGAATTAAATGAATCAGTTGATCTAATATTTGTAGAGCAAGAGGCAGATAAAAATACTTTATACCAAACAATTGAAAAAGTTGGAGAAGTAAAAGAATTTACTCTTTTAAAATTACCAGAGCTAATTACAAATATAAAAAAAATAGCATCAGCATATAAAGTAAACATTAATGATGAAACAGTAAAATACTTAATTGAATGTTGTGGAACAAGTATGCAAGATTTGATAAATGAAATAAGAAAACTTATAGAATATAAAGGCGAAAATAATACTATTACAAAACAAGATGTTGATTTAATGTGTACTAAACAAATACAAGCAGTTATTTTTGATTTGACAGATAATCTAGGAAAAAAAGAAACAGGAAAAGCTCTTGAAATATATAATGGATTAATTAGTAATAAAGAGCCAATACAAAAAATACTAATAACATTGTATAATCACTTTAAAAAATTATATATTATAAAGATTGCTGAAAAGTACAAAGAAGATGCTGCAACAGCTATGAATTTAAAACCAAATCAGCTTTTCTTAGTTGGAAAGTATAAAGGACAAGCACGTTATTTTGACACAAATGAACTAAGGGAAATATTAAATGCATTAATAGATTTAGATGCAAACTATAAAGTTGGATTAATATCACTTGAAATTGGAATTGAAGCTATATTATGTAGATACTGCTCTAAATAAATTTATCTCTTTTAGTATATTTTAAAATAAAAGAAATAAAATATACTAAGGAGGATGTATGCTAATGCAAAAAACTAAAATTTTTATAAAATCAATTAATATTAGTAATAATAATGACTAACAAATTTTATAAAAAGAACAAAGTATCAGGATTACTTCAAATTCCATATATTATTTGGTTATTATTTGCAGCTTATTTAAATTTAGGAGTATATATATTAAATAAATAATTAAAGAAAAGAATACTTTTATATTAAAAGTATTCAGACTGTTGTCAAAGTATAAAAAATATTGAAAAGGTTGAATATAAATTAAAGGAAAGTATTGAAAATAAAAAAATGTTATGATATCTTAATAAGGAGAAAATATGTACAAAATTTTTTATGGAACATTGAAAATTAAATATAGAGTAAAACTGTAGGATATATAATTTATAACTATAAAATGAGTAAATGTGCATAAGAAAAAATGTACATATTAAATTACAAAATGAAAAAAAGTGGAAATACAGAAGAAAGAGGAGGAAGATATCCTTGAATAGAAAAGAGACAAAAATAAGTAAAGATATAAAAATAAATAAAAAATCAGCAAGGAAAAATTACTCAAATCAAGCAGGTATTACTCTAATAGCACTAGTAGTAACAATAGTAGTATTATTAATATTAGCAGGAGTAAGCTTAAATGCAATATTTAGTGATAGTGGAATAATACAAAAAGCAAAAGATGCACAAACAAAAGCAGATGAAGCAACACAAAAGGATTTAGAAGAAATAGATTCACTAGATCAATTGGTAAATAAATATGCAAATGGAGGAACAACAGGAGGAAAAACAGAATTAAAAGCATATGATAAAGCAGAAAAAAATGCAGATGGAACATTAAAAGAAAATGCAAAATATACAGATTCAGAAGATACAACAGTAACAATACCAAATGGATTTAAGGTATCAGACGTAGCATCAGATGGCAATAGCGATGGAGAACAAACAGTATCAACAGGACTAGTTATACAAGATAAAGATAAAAATGAATTTGTATGGGTGCCGGTAAATTACACAGCAACAGGAACATTAGATGATGACGGATTAGACAGTGGATTCAAAGATACTTTTAAAAGAAGCACAACTATTTCAAGTAATACTGAACCATATGGAAGTGGTTATGATGGAGAAAAAGAAGACTATATAAAAATGATGAAAAGTGTTCAAGAAAATAAAGGATTTTATATAGGAAGATATGAAGCAGGGACAACAGAACCAAGAACTAGTTCAACAACAGGTAAAAGTAAAGTAGTAGTAAAAAGAGATGCATACCCATATATATATGTAAAATGGGGAGATAAAACGAATACAGTAGGAGAAGAAGGAGCAGTATATTTAAGTAAAAATATGTATAGTGCAAATGAAATAGGAGCAACAAGTACATTGTGCTATGGAGTACAATGGGATGCCATAATGAAGTTTGTAGAGGATAGTACACATAGTATAACTAATTCAACAACTTGGGGAAACTACAAAGATAATGCATGGACAATAGAAAGAACAACAGCCCAATATACTGATACTACAAATGTGAAAACAGGAAATTGGACAGCTATAACTTCTGATAAAAGCAAAACAAGTTCTGCAAGCTATTTATTAACAACAGGAGCAAGCGATACTTTTAAGGTAAAGAATATATTTGACTTAGCAGGAAATGTTTCAGAATGGACAATGGAAGCCAGCTCTGGTGCTTGCCGAGTTGATAGAGGTGGCCTTTACGACTACTATGGCTCTAGCAATCCGGCTTCTGATCGTGGCCGCAGCGATCCGCGTAACCGCAGCTACCGCGTCGGTTTTCGTCTAGCTTTATATTTGTAGCACTGACCACTGGTTCGATGAACCAGAAAAAATGAATTAAATATGATGTTAGCACAAATGTGCTTAACACGTACTTTAGCGCATCGAAAACGCTAAAGGAGAAAATTTTTCTAAAATTTCTTAAGCTGACCTTTTAAGGTCCAGTTTTAGAAATTTGAAAAATTTTCCCTAACGGGGCGCCCCTAGCGGGGCGCCTTTATTGTGCTTGCAAATTTGCAAACACAATAAAGGCGAAACGTATATAAATTTTTGTAAAGGAGTGATAAGAGTGAGTTTTAGTACAATGTTAGAATTATTACAGGAAAAAAATAATCAAAGAATAGTTTTTATAAAATCAGGAGTCTTTTATATAGCAACAGGAAAAGATGCCATTTTCTTAAATAAGGTATTAAAACTAAAATGTACTTGTTTTTCAGAAAATGTATGTAAAGTTGGAATACCAGAAACGAGTTTACCTAAATATTTGGAAAGACTAGACAGACTAGATGTATCATATATTGTATATCATTTTAATAATGAAAAAGAAATGCTAGTAGAAGAATGCAGAAACGATGGGGAATATCATAAAGAAAAAAGATCAAATCAAAATTGTTTACTGTGTTCAGGACTTAGAAGGTATTCGGAAGATAAATACATGAATGCTTTTAGAAAAATGTTAGAACAGGAGTTAAAAGGCTATGAATAAAGTATTAGAAAAAATAAATAATGAACAATTACAATTAATACCTAAAGTACAAGAATATATACAATATATGTTAGAAACTTTGCTAAAACTTCCAAGAACAGAAAAGTTTAGTATAGGTAATGAATATAAAAGTTCAATGTATAAATTACTAGAATATATTTTGTATGTTAGCAAAATAGAAAAAGAACAAAGGCTAGAATGTATAAACAAAATAGATGCAGAACTAAACTGTCAGAGAATTTACTTAAGAATAATGTACAAAAATAGATGGATAAATGATAAAAAGTTTAATGTAGCAATAACTAAAATAGGTGAAATAGGAAAAATGGTTGGAGGTTTAGTAAAATATTATGTCAAAAACAATAAGGAATGAATTTGATAAACAGCTAACATATAAGAAGCTAATGATAGCACATAAACTAAGTAGAAAAGGCAAAGGATATAGAAAAGATGTTATATTATTTAATTTAAAACAAGAAGAATATATTATGTGGCTATATGAAAAGTTAAAAAATAAAACATATAAACATGGGGGATATACAGTATTTTATATAACAGAACCTAAGGTAAGAAAAATAGAAAAAAGCAGATATATAGACAGAATAGTACATAGATGGGTGGTAGATAATTTTCTGATTCCATATTTTGTACCAACATTTATAAATACAACATATGCATGTTTAAAAGGTCGAGGGATACATAAAGCTTGTTTGGATGTGCAAAAAGCAATGCTACACTGTAAAAGAATATGGAATGAATACTATATACTAAAAATGGATATAAAGAAATATTTTGAAAATATAAATAAAAATATATTATATAGAATATTGAAAAAGAAAATAAAAGACCAGAAATTATTATGGTTAATAAATGAAATAGTATTTTCAAATGAGGGCATAAAAAACTTACCAATAGGAAACTATACTTCACAAATGTTTGCTAATATATATTTAAATGAACTAGACCAATATATAAAACATAAACTACATTGCAAGTATTATTATAGATACATGGATGATGGAATTATTTTAATAAAAACAAAGGAGCAAGCAAAAGAAATATTAGAGAACATAAAAATATTCTTAAAAGAAAACTTAGAATTAGAGCTAAATAAAAAAACACAAATATTTAAAAGTAAACAAGGAGTTAATTTTTGTGGATATAAAATAAATGAATACAGACTAAAAATACGAGATAAAGGCAAAAGGAAACTAAAGAAAAAAGTAAAGGAATTAAAATATTATATAAGAGAAGGAAAATTAACAAGTAAAGAAGCTAAAAAATACTTGGCAGGACATTTAGGATATTTAAAAATAGCAAATGTTAATAATTTAACTCAAAAGATATTTTACTTGGAAAATGAGTAATGTATAAATAGGGATAAATCGAAAAGCCAACAATAGTGCTAACCGAGTTAATAGAGGTGGCAATTACAACAACAATGGCTCTAACAATCCGGCTTCTAATCGTAACAACAACAATCCGAATAACAGCAACAACAACATCGGTTTTCGTCTAGCTCTAATATTATTCTAGATAATATATTTTACGGAATGTATTCAATGATATATTAGATATTAAAGGGATTTATTCCTTCCTAATTTAGGTAAAAATATATCAGCAAATTATGTATTAGTAGGCTAAGCAGAATATACATAATTTGCAAAATTTTGATAAAAGGTATTAAGAATGAATAAAGTATTTATAATAGGCAAAATAATAACAGAAGTCAAATTTGATTTTATATTAAATTCTAAACATATTTCGATAGCTAGACTTGGAGTTACGGCAATGTGTGATAAACAAGAGATAAATGTAATAGCATATGATGAGATTGCAGATTATGTCTATGCAAAAATAAAGCAGAAACATATTGTTATGATAAACGGATATTTGGAATATGATAAAGTAATTTTAGAGGATATACAAATTTTGCTATAATTTCAAGTGTTTTCTTCAATATTGTTATTAAAAAACATTGTTTCTTAATTTCTCTTAAAATTGTTGTTGGGTCTTTTTATAGGAATTTTGCAATTTCTTTAAATGTAATATCTTGATATTGCACTGGCTGTACACAAGCAATAGGGTGTTGCAATAAGAAAGAATACAGAACGATAACTAGAAACATTTGTGAAGAACTAAATGAAGAAATGCGAGAGCGAAGACTATCTGACAGAATTTTTCTAAAAATTTAAAATCAAAAAATAAATTCAAAAAAAGACTATTGAGCAAAATATTTTTATATACTTTGTCAACAGTCTGAATACTTTTATATTAAAAGTATTTTTTTAGTGGAAAAAAGTAAATATGTGTGCTATAATAATTGGACTAATAAAAATGAAAGAGAGATGAGAATATTGCCAAATTGGAAAGTACACTTAGAAATAGCAAAAAAGCTAAACAAACAAATAAATTTTGATAAGGAGGATTTAAACCTATTTTTATTAGGGAATATAGCACCAGATATAAATAATGGATTTATTGTAAAAGAAATATCTCATATTTATAATCATGATCAAACTCATTTATACAATGAAAAAAATCATTCTACATACATAAGTTTTTATAATAAATATAAAGATATATTAAAAACAAATCCAGTAGCTTATGGATACTTTATTCACTTATATACAGACTATTTATTAAATCAAGATTACCATAAGAAATGCGAACACGAAGATTTAGATAAAGAAGAATGTATTAAAGTAAAACATAAAGATTTGAAAAAGTATGATAGCAAATATAGTGAAAATATAATTGCTTTAGATAATTATCAAAAAGCAGTTGAAGAACTACAAACGATAGACGAAATATCAATAAATGAACAAGACCTAAAGAAAGTAATTGAATTTTTAGAAAGAAAAGAAAAAACAAATGATTTAAACTTAGAATTTTATACTGTACAAGAATTAGACCAAGAAGTCGAAAATATAACAAATGAAATATACAAGTTTATAAGTCTTCATTAAAAAGTTCATAAAAATTCTTAAAAATATACCCACAATCTTTTAAATATTTAATTGAGTCCTGTAAAACGTCATAAGTGTTGTTTACATCACCAGTATCATGCATAAGAACAATCAATGTTCCTTTACCTTTTGCAGACTTTTTTAAATTATTTAGTAATTGGTAATTAGAAAGTCTTTGCTCAGAATCTTTATTCAAGCAATTCCAATCAACATAAACATAGTTAATTTCTGTAAGAACATTAACTATGTTTTTCTTTTTATATTTATAGTTAGGAGATGCAAAACCATTTGGAAATCTAAAAACATGAGAACAATAATCAGATACACCAATAGCTTTTGAAATTTCAATATCAGTATTTAAAATTTCATTTCGAAAACTTTCTTCATCTTTGTACAATAATGAATTATTATGGCTATAGCCATGGTTAGCAATAAAATGTCCTTCTTCATAAGCTTGTTTAACAATTTCAGGATGTTCTTTAACATGTTTACCAACAACAAAAAATGTAGCTTTAACATTTTCTTTTTTTAAAATATCTAAAATTTTAGGAGTTACTTTAGAGGTTGGCCCATCATCAAAAGTTAAATACACATTCTTCTCATTACTTTTATATAAAGAATTAAATTTATCTTTAAAAGAAGAATTTAAAACTTCGCTATTGCTTAGCGATAATGCTAGTGTAAAATTATTTTTAGGTATAAAACAAATTACTAAAATTAATATAGCTAAAATGATTAGAATAGACTTTTTTCTAAATATAAAAACTTTCATATAAAATTATATATTTAAAAAATAAAAATATGTTATAATTATTGAAACTTTTTTACAATAATTAAGCACTATATATGTGAAAGGAGATAACAATGAGTACTCGGAATATCTTTAGAAAATTTTGAAGAAATATATAATTCAACATATGAACGAACATTGAGATATATAGTTTGTAAATGCTCTAATATTGACGATGTTAATGATTTAGTGCAAGATACATATGTAGAATTATATAACATACTAGAAAAAAAGAAAGAAATATATTTAGAAAACTGTCCTAATTTTGTAATAGGAATAGCTAAAAAGAAAATTCAAAAATATTATGGTCTTTTATATAAATTAAAAAATTATAATGTTTATCAAGCAGAGGACAAAGAAATAGATTTGCCAGATAATTTTGATTTGGAAACGGAAACAATTAAAAAGCTAAATGCAGAAGCGGTATGGAATTATATTAAAAGCAAAAATATAAAAACAGTAAAAGTTTTCTATTTATATTATTGTACAGAAATTAAGATATCACAAATTGCAAAAGAATTAAACATGTCTGAATCTAATGTCAAAAATATTTTATACAGAACAATTAAAGACATTAAAGAAAATGTAAAGATTGAAGGTGATATAAATGAATAATTTGAAAGATACAATACAAAAGAACTTTGACAAAAAGAAAAATTATAATATCATTTTATCAAAAATTGAGAGGAGAGATAATATGAAAGTAAAATTGAGTTATGTTTTAGCTTCAAGTCTTGTAGCAATTGCATTATTAGTTGGCATTGTTGCATATAATGTTCCAAAAAGTAATAATGAAAATGTTATGCCACCAACAGTACAAGGAATATTGGAATTAAATATAAATAAGGCTGAATATCAAAGTATGATGACGTTGGATGCAGATATAAAAGAAGCAAATACTGAACTGAATAGTGAATTTGAGAAAGATTTTTCGTTTGTAAAAAAAGATATTAATGCGCCAAAAGATTTGAGAGACTACGGTGTAAATAAAGTTGTAATGACTAGAAAAGATTTTTCGGATAAAGATTATTCTATAGCTCATGACTATATTTGGGACTATTCAAATGAGGCAGAAAACAGAACAATAAGAATAGCATTTTCCAAAATTGGAAAACCATTAAGAGACTATTATTTGAGTAGTGAAGAAAAAATATCAAAAATAGAAAATACAGATGTTATAATAACACAATATGAAAAACTATATTTAGCAGAATTTAAAATGAATGATGTATATTTTGATATAGAAACATCAGGAATAACACAAACAGAATTAGTAGATTTATTAGTATCAATAATTAAATAATTAGCATTATTAAAAGATCAATAATTTTAAGCAAATAATCCCTTAAAATTATTGATCTTTTAATTTATTCTCTGAATTCTTTAGCTAATTTATTAATTGCTTTGGTTTCGATTCGTGAAACATAGGAACGAGAAATAGCCATAGAATCTGCAATTTCATTTTGTGTTTTTGGCTTTTCACCATTTAAACCAAAGCGTAATTCAAGAATTAGTTTTTCTCTATCCTTTAATACTTCTTTCATTTTTTCATATAGTTTTTTTATTTTAAATTTTAAGTCTACTTCATCTTCAATGTTTTTATCATTATTTTCTAAAACTTCTTGTAAAGTAACAACATTATCGTCTTTATCCTTTCCAATAGGATCATCTAAATAAACTTCAGCACCAAGTTTTTTGGTACTTCGTAAATACATAAGAATTTCATTATCAATACAACGAGAAACATAAGTAGCTAAACGTACTCCTTTTGAACTGTCAAAACTATTTATACCTTTAATTAGTCCAATACTACCAATAGAAATTAAGTCATCTTGGTCAACTTTAGTGGCACTATATTTTTTACAAACGTGAGCAACTAATCTTAAGTTTCTCTCAATTAAAATATTTCGGGCTTCATCATCTCCATTTTTCATAAGTTCTAAATATTTTTTTTCATCCATACTGCTTAATGGTTCTGGAAATAAAGAATTGTTTGAAATATATCCAACTAAAAAAACAGCAGAGTTAAAAAAAGCTAAAAGACCACTAATAGAAAAGGCAAACATATATATATACCTCCAAATCAATATATAAAATTATATGCTATGAAAAAATTAAAGTGCCTGGACCTTTTTAGATGTTTTGAAAAAATATTAAAAAAGATATAGAATTCTTAAGAAAAAAATTGTTGGTAAAAAATCCACATTTGACATAATTAACATAATATAATATAATATATTTGTAAACCCAAAAGGGTTACCATGTCCCTATGGGCATGAAATAATTTTTAAGTCCCACGAATTGTGGGCAGAAAGAGATACACTATGTTTAATACCCCCATCCAGCACAAACCGCTTACTTCCATGAAAGAAGTCACTCGGTTCTCTTACAGAACAGGCAGCTACTCTGAAGAGAAGCGTATTGCGACTCAAAACAACGGGCATATAGCTTTTTCAGATGAAATCGGCAGGATTTTTGTAACCCCATATCGGCCGGAGATATGGGACATTTTAAGAAAAGATGGGTACACTGAGAAGTGTACATTATCCGTACCGTACTCAAATGGAGGCGAAGTGATACCGGTTACATATAAGTGGCTAGTTAAAATCGCTGAAGAGGAAAATTGGGCAAGCACATATGAGGAAGCTGCCCAGGTAGCAAAGAAAAAAGGGATTCAGCCTGTAAAAAAGGTGAGCAAAGAATATTCGGTTAAGGAGATTTCTTCTCCTTATTACGATACTGAAACTCATACCGGATACACGCCAATGACAATGAAGTATCTCCTAAATTCATCGAAAGAGAACGTAGGAACATACGTTCTCGTGAATGAACATACGCTTGTCGTATGTGATGAATATGGCAGAACATTCCTGTTAAAAACCAAAGGAGTAGTCAACGACATGGTAAACTCCCTAATTAATGCGGGGTACACCCGCACGTTACATCCAGAATATTATATCAGTGAGTATAAACCGGAGAAATAAAAACTCTTTCTTCTAAAACACTTAAAGTCGATTGACAATAAGTGTTTAGGCAAGAACCGCAGTTTCAAAAAGATTCTGCGGTTTTTGTATTTAATTTATACGATTTTCTATTTGGATATGCTTTGTTGTTAAATTATAAAAAATTCATCAAATCCTTGACACTGATACCATAATATGGTACAATATTTAACTGTAAGCCGCCTGAGTCGGGCAACTAAATATTGCTTTAAGCAATTGCCTTGTTATTTATGCTTAGCGAGTATACGAAAAATAGGAGGTGTACAAAGAATGTACGCAATTATTGAAAGCTGTGGAAGACAATACAAAGTAACAGAAGGGGATGTAGTATTCTTCGAAAAATTAGAAGCTGAAGAAGGAAAAAAAGTAACATTTGATAATGTTGTTTTATTATCTGACGACAAAAAAGTAGAAGTTGGAGCTCCTTATGTAAAAGGTGTTAAGGTTGAAGGAAAAGTAGTTTCTCATGGTAAAGGTAAAAAGATTTTAGTTTATAAATACAAAGCTAAAAAGAACTACAGAAGAACTCAAGGCCATAGACAACCATACACTAAAGTAGAAATTACAAAAATAAAAATGCCTACTGAAAAAGTAGAAGCAAAAGTAGAAAAAGCTGAAGTAAAAGAAACAGCAGCTAAAGCTACTACAAAAAAAGCTACAACTAAAAAAGAGGCTTAGTTAAAATTTGAATAATATATTATGGTAAAAACTATTAGAAAGATAGAAAATACCCTAAAACAAAAATTGAAGGGAGTGAAATAGGATGGCTCATAAGAAAGGTCAAGGTAGTGTTAAGAACGGTAGAGACAGTGAGTCTAAACGTTTAGGACTAAAAAGAGCAGATGGTCAAGTAGTTCCAGCTGGTAACATACTAGTAAGACAAAGAGGAACAAAAATTCATCCAGGTACTAATGTTGGTATTGGTAGTGATGATACACTATATGCTAAAGTAACTGGAAAAGTAAAATTTGAAAGACTTGGCAGAGATAAAAAGAAAGTTAGCGTATATCCTGTTGAAGAAGGAAGTAAAGCTGAATAATAAAAAAGGCTCCACGTAAGTGGAGTTTTTTATTATTATATACTTGAAAATATATTGATACTAGAATATAATATAAACATACTATATAAGGGGAAAAATAATGAAATTCGGGTTATCAAAAGATATATATAATAAAATTAAAAATGTAGTTTTAAAATATTCTAGTTACGAATTTAAAATATATGGTTCAAGAGCTAGGGGAGATTTTAAGAAGGAGTCAGACGTTGATATCGCAGTTTTTGGAAACATTAATGAAGAAGATAAAATGAAAATATTAAATGATTTTGATTTATTAGATGTTCCATATATGATTGATATTGTGTTTTTTAATGAATTACAAAAACAAGAATTAATAACATCCATTAATAAGGAGGGAATTAAGTATGAGTAGATTTCAAGAAAGATTATCTGATTATAAAAGTGCTGTAGATAGATTAGAGGAAGCACTAAAAGAACCAGAAAGTGAAATAGTTATTGATGGAGTATTACACAGATTTGAATTTACATTTGAACTTGCTTGGAAAACTATAAAAGATGCATTGGAATATTTGGAATTAGTAGACAAAACAGGAAGTCCAAGAGAAAATATACAACTAGGCTTTAGACATGGCATAATTGAAGATGGAGAAAAATGGATCGAAATAATGCTTTCTAGGAATTTACTATCACATTTATATGAAGAAAAAGCATCTAGAGATATTTATAATAAAATAAAAAGTGAATATATAATAGAATTTAAGAAACTAAGAGATAGATTAGAAGAAATATAGGCTATTAAAGAAGGAATGATGAAAAATGGAAGAAAAGAAAAAACGTATGTTAACAGGAGATAGACCAACAGGTAGATTACATATTGGTCATTATTTTGGATCTCTAAAAACAAGAGTAGAGATGCAAAATACTGGCAAATATGACCCATATATTTTAATTGCAGATGTTCAAGCTTTAACTGATAATTTTGAAAACCCAGAAAAAGTAAGACAAAATGTAAGGCAAGTTATATTAGATTATTTATCAGTTGGAATTGACCCAGAAAAAACAACAATATATATACAATCAATGGTACCTGAAACAGCAGAACTTACAGTATTTTATTCTAATTTGGTAACAATAGCTAGACTAGAAAGAAACCCAACTGTAAAAACAGAACTAGCACAAAAAAGAGATGTTTTTGGAGAAAGTGTTACTTATGGATTTTTAGGTTATCCAGTAAGCCAAGCAGCTGATATTACTGTAGTAGATGGAGCATTAGTTCCAGTAGGAGAAGACCAACTACCATTAATTGAACAATGTAGAGAAATAGTTAGAAAATTTAACAGCATATATGGAGAGGTTTTAACAGAGCCTGAGGCTGTACTTTCAAGTGCAAAAAGAATTAAAGGACTAGATGGAAATGATAAAATGGGTAAATCTTTAGGAAATGCTATTTATTTAGCAGATACTGAAGAAGAGATAAATAAAAAAGTAATGAGTGCAGTAACAGATCCAGCTAGAATTAAGAAAGATGATAAAGGACATCCAGATGTATGTATGGTTGCATATTATCACAAATTATTTAGCACTGAAGAAGAAGTAAAAAATGTTTGTGAAGAATGCAAGGCAGGTGCAAGAGGATGTGTAGCTTGTAAAAAACAACTAGCTAAAAATATAAATGAATTTTTAACACCAATTAGAGAAAAAAGAAAATATTATGAAGAAAGACCAGAACTAGTTGAAAAAATATTAAAAGATGGAACAGAGAAAACAAGACAGACAGCAAGAGAAACAATGAGAAAAGTTAAAAAAGCAATGAGACTAGATTATTTTGAAGGAGAATAAAATGTTTACAGACTATGTAAAAATAATTGCGAAAGCAGGAAATGGCGGTGATGGAGCTGTTTCTTTCCGAAGAGAGAAATATGTTGCAGCAGGTGGACCTGATGGAGGAGACGGAGGAAGAGGCGGAAACGTATACTTTGAAGTTGATCCAGACACTAATACTTTAATAGATTTTAGATATCAAAAAAAATTTAAAGCTGAAAACGGAAAAAATGGTGAAGGTGCTAATAGATATGGAAGAAGTGGAAAAGATTTAACAATAAAAGTTCCTTTAGGAACTATTGTTAAAGATGCACAAACTGGAAAAGTTTTAGCTGACTTATCTGAAAAAGGACAAAAAGAACTTATATTACAAGGTGGCAGAGGCGGAAAAGGAAATTCACACTTTGCAACATCTACTAGACAAGCACCTAGATTTTCTCAAGAAGGAGAAAAATGTGAAGAAAAAGAACTTATATTAGAGTTAAAACTTTTAGCTGATGTTGGACTAATAGGATTCCCTAATGTAGGAAAATCAACACTATTATCAGTTGTAACTGATGCAACACCTAAAATTGCAGACTATCATTTTACTACACTTGAGCCAAACTTAGGAGTGGTAAAAGGAGAATATGGAGACAGTTTTGTTATTGCAGATATTCCAGGAATAATTGAAGGTGCAAGCCAAGGAGTTGGACTTGGAATTCAATTCTTACGTCATATTGAAAGGACAAGACTACTTCTTCATGTAATAGATGTATCTGGAATAGAAGGAAGAAATCCAGTAAAAGATTTTGAGATTATAAATGAAGAGTTAAAGAAATATAGTGAAAAATTAAGTAAAAGAAAACAAATAATAGTAGCAAACAAAGCTGATAGTATGCAAGATGAAAATTTATACTTAGAATTGGAAAAATTGGCAAAAGAAAAAGGTTTAGAAATATATAAAATATCAGCTGCTACTAAACAAGGTGTAAAAGAATTACTTGCAAGAGTAAGTGAAGTATTAAAAACATTACCAAAAGAAGATTTAGTTGAAGTGGAAGAAATAAAAAAAGTATATACATTGGAAGATAAAGAAGATATTACAGTAAAAAAAGAAGGCGGAATGTATATAGTGTGTGGTGATGTAATAACTAAACTTATGAGAACAGTAAATTTGGAAGATAACGAATCATTGCATTATTTCCATAGAAGATTAAATGAATTAGGTGTAAATGATAGATTAAGGTCACTTGGAATCAAAGATGGAGATTTAGTGCAAATCTCTGATTGGGAACTTGAGTGGGAAGAATAACTTAGTAAAAAATTTATTAATATTCTTGCCAAAACATGTTAAAAGTGGTAAACTATATTACATAATGTAAAAGCAGTTATAAAGGACAACACAATTTTTACAAAAACTTAACAGAGAATCAAACATAATGGTGAGAGTTTGAAAGCACTTGGTAATTATTGTTATCACCTTTTAGCTATTTCTTTGAAACAATAGTAAAAGAAATCGTATTCCTGCGTTAAAGGGTAATAAGAGAAAAGAAAATAATTCTTTTAAATTAGGTGGTACCGCGGAAATTTTAAGCCATTTCGTCCTATTTATAATATGACGAAATGGCTTTTTTGTATTCTAGGAATTTACTCCTAGTAGGAGTAAATTCTGTAGAAGACAAATATGCGAATTACTAGAATTTCTAACAGTTTGCACTGTATAGAAATTCTTGTTATCCGTTTTTTGTATTTTAGTTTTGAATGTAAATTAAAAGGAGGAAGAAAAAATGACAGATGAAAAACAAGATTATGGTAAAACTTTAAATTTACCAAGCACTGAATTTCCAATGAGAGGAAATTTACCTGAGAATGAACCAAAAACAAAAGCAGAGGTTTTTGACCAAGGCTTATATGAAAAAATGTTAAAGAAAAATGAAGGACACAAAACTTATATATTACATGATGGTCCTCCTTATGCAAATGGCGAAATACACATGGGTCATGCATTAAACAAAGTATTAAAAGATACTGTAAATCGTTTTAAAAGTCTACAAGGATATCAAACAATTTATATTCCTGGTTATGATACACACGGACTTCCAACAGAGAAAAAAGCAATTCAAGCACTAGGAATTAACAGGGATGAAATTAGTGTTTCTAAGTTTAGAGACACTTGTAAAGACTTTGCTTTAGGTTATGTTGATAAGCAAACAGAAGGCTTTAAAAGACTAGGCGTATTAGGAGACTGGGAACATCCATATATAACATTACAACCAGAACTAGAAGCTAACCAAATAAAAATATTTGCAGAAATGTACAAAAAAGGATATATATATAAAGGATTAAAACCAGTTTATTGGTGTACAGACTGCGAAACAGCTTTAGCAGAAGCAGAAATTGAATATCAAGATTGTGATACAATGTCAATTTATGTTAAATTCCCAGTACAAGATGGAAAAGGAGTTTTAGATAATGATACATTTATAGTTATTTGGACTACTACTCCATGGACATTGCCAGGTAATACAGGTATTACAGTGGGTGGAGAATATGAATATAGTGTTGTTGATACAGGAAAAGAAAAATTAGTAATGGCTACAAGTTTAGTTGATGAAGTTATGAGTTTAGCAGGTATTACTGAATATAAAACTATAAAAACTGTAAATGGAACAGAACTAGAAGGAATTTTATGTAAGCATCCATTTTTAGATAGAACTTCAAAAGTTGTATTAGGCAGTGATGATACAGTTGCAGTTGAGCTAGACACTGGTACAGGAGCAGTACATACAGCGCCAAGCTATGGTAAAGAAGACTATTTATGTGGAATAAAAAATGGATTAGATATTATAGTTACAGTTGATGGAAAAGGATATCAAACAGAAGGAGCAGGTCCTTTTGCAGGTATGTTCTATGCAAAATCAAATGATGCTATTATAGATTGGCTAGACAAAAACGGATACTTATTAAGAAAAGAAAAAATAAACCACTCATATCCACATTGTTGGAGATGTAAAAATCCAATTATATTTAGAGCAACAGACCAATGGTTTGCATCTGTAAATGACTTCAAAAAAGAAACATTAGATGCTATAAAAACAGTAAAATGGACACCAACTTGGGGAGAAGAAAGAATTGCAAGCATGGTAAAAGACAGAAATGATTGGTGTATATCAAGACAACGTACTTGGGGTGTACCAATTCCAATATTCTATTGTAAAGAATGTGGAAAGGAGTATGCTACAGATGAAAGCTTTGAAAAAGTATCAAAAATATTCAGAGAAAAAGGTTCAAATGCATGGTTTGATTTAGATGAAAAAGAATTAATGCCAGAAGGAGCAGTTTGTGAAAACTGTGGATGTCATGAATTCAAAAAAGAGACAGACATTATGGACGTTTGGTTTGATTCAGGCTCTACTTATGAAGGAGTATTAGTTGAAAGAGGATTACCTTTCCCAGCAGATTTATACTTAGAAGGGCATGATCAATATAGAGGATGGTTCCAATCTTCATTATTAACATCAGTTGCAACAAAAGGTGTTGCACCATATAAAGCAATATTAACACATGGATGGGTTGTTGATGAAGATGGAAGAAAGATGTCTAAGTCATTAGGAAATGGTATTAGTCCACAAGACATTATAAAAGAGTATGGAGCAGATATATTAAGATTATGGGTATTATCATCAGACTTCAAATCAGATATAAGTGTTTCAAGGGATATTTTAAAACAAATTAGTGAAGCATATAGAAAAATAAGAAATACAGCAAGATACATTTTAGGAAATACTTCTGACTTTGACCCCGATAACAAAGTTGAATATAAAGACATGGAAGAAATTGACAAATGGGCTTTATCAAGATTAAATAAATTAGTAAAAGATTGTACAGAGAATTATGAGAACTTTAATTTCCATTTAGTATATCATGATATAAATCAATTCTGTGTAACAGACATGAGTAACTTCTATTTGGATATTATAAAAGATAGATTATATACATCAAAAAAGAATGCAATAGAAAGACGTTCTGCACAAACAGCAATGTATATAATTTTAGATGCACTAGTTAAAATGGTAGCTCCAATGATTTGCTTTACAGCAGAAGAAATTTGGAAATATATGCCACATACTAAAAATGAACAAGTTGAAAGTGTAATGTTAAGTGATTGGCCAGAAGTAGTAGCAGAATATGATAATAAAGAATTAGAAGAAAAATGGAATCATATTTTAGAATTAAAAGAATTAGTTGCAAAAGAATTAGAAGTTGCAAGAGCACAAAAAGTAATAGGACACTCTTTAAATGCAAAAGTTACTTTATTTGCTAATGAGGATGAATATAAGTTCCTAGAAGAGAACAAAGAACTTTTAACAACAATATTCATAGTTTCTGCATTATATATTAAAGAAAATGAAAGAAAAGATGAGAATAAGGTTGGAGTAAAAGTTGAAGTAGCAGAAGGAGAAAAATGTGAAAGATGTTGGAAATATTCAACAGAAGTTGGAGAAAATCCAGATCATCCTACATTATGTCATAGATGTGCAGAAGCAATTAGCTAAATTTGAAAAAGAAAGGGAAAGTTACTTATGAAAAAAGTAAGACAAGTTCTCAGCTATATAGTAATGGTTGTAGCAATTATTGTATTAATAATTTTTTACAATAAATATAATTTTAATAATTTCGATAAAAACATAAGGCTTAAAGATGCGACTGAATTTGTTAGAGATAATAAGGTTAAATGTTCTAAAATGACAAGTTATTCTATGAATAATAAAGAATATAATGATGCAATGTTTTCAATGCATGTTGAAGTTACACCTAATACACCATATAGAGTAACATGTATGGTTAAAACTGAAAATGTTGAAAACGAAGATGCAACATCTGAGGGTGGTGCCCACATTTGCTCGGCAACCACCCAAGAAAGGTCTAGAGCGATAACAGGGACAAATGATTGGCAAGAAATGACATTTATGTTTAATTCTAAAAATGAAACTGAAGTTGATATTGGTTTTAGACTAGGCGGGTTTGATACATTATCAAAAGGAAAAGTTTGGTTTTCAGATTTTAAAATGGAAAAAGGTGTAGCAACAACATCTAATATATGGAACATGGCATGTTTTATATTTCCAAATATAGATGTAAATGTTGATATAAATGGTAAAACACAACATGTTAGCTTACAAATGTCAGATGATGATATTGCTACAATGCAAACAAATTTGCTAAGATTTAAATCTTCTATAAAAGAATTAAGCAATGAAAAAATGATTATAAACTATGACTCTTATGTAATAAATGAGCCTATTAAAACACTTTCACATGATGAAGACAATGGATTTTTTGTATCAGCTTCAGATGTATATGAATATATAAATTCTTATGTTGAGGAAAAAGAATATGATCATATTTATGTAGCATTCAGAATGGCTGATACACAAATGGGCGAGAACATATTAGTAAATGATTGGATTGGATTAGGCGGAATGGACTACTATGGAATAGGTTTTTCAAATATACGTATGCCTGATGATAGAAATAACTTAGTGTATAAATTTAACTATAGAATAAATACATTTCCTGAAGAAGTTTTTATACATGAGTTTTTACATACATTAGAGCGTAATTCGCAAGAATATAATTATGAAATACCTGAATTACACAATTATGCTAAGTATGGTTATACCGAAGATGCTAGAGAAGGACTAAAAAAATGGTATATTGCATATATGAATAAAACAATAAAGTATAATGGAACATATATAGGACTTCCAGAAGATATTTATACTAAGAAACCAGTACATGCTAGTAATTTTAAATATGGACTACCAATGGATTCATTTGAAGAACCAAAAGGTGTCATAGAAGTAACACAAAGTATTATTTCTAGAATAAAAAAATTATTTAAAAGTAGGCCAGTAAAGATTGAACAAGAACAGAATTATTTGACAATAGTAGAAGGAGACACAAAATGAAAGTTTCAGACTTTAACTATAATTTACCAAAAGAACTTATAGCTCAAGTTCCAATAAAAAATAGAGATCAATCAAGATTAATGGTACTTGATAGAAAAAATAAAACAATTGAAAATAAAATCTTCAAAGATATTATTGATTATCTAGAGCCAGGAGATTGCTTAGTAAGGAATAACACAAAAGTTATTCCTGCTCGTTTGTATGGAGTGAAAGAAGAAACGGGTGCAAATGTTGAGTTTTTACTATTAAAAAGAATAGAAGGCGACATCTGGGAAGTAATGGTTAAACCAGGAAAAAAACTAATGCCTGGTGCAAGAGTTAACTTTGGAAATGGAGCTTTAAAAGCAGAAATTTTAGAAAAGTTAGATGGTGGAAATAGAAAAGTAAAATTTGAATATAGTGGTATATTTAATGAAATTTTAAATGAAATAGGCTTAATGCCATTACCTCCATATATTCATGAAAAGCTAAAAGAAAAAGACAGATATCAAACTGTATATGCAAAATATGAAGGCTCTGCAGCAGCACCAACAGCAGGATTACATTTTACAGATAAACTATTTGAAAAGCTAAAAGAAAAAGGAGTAGAAGTTGCAAATGTTACACTTCATGTAGGAATTGGAACTTTTAGACCTGTAAAAGTTGAGAATATTGAAGAACATGATATGCACTCAGAACATTTTTATATAAAAGCAGAAGATGCTGAAAAAATAAACAAAGCAAAAAAAGAAGGACATAGAGTAATTGCAGTTGGAACTACTTCTTGTAGAGTTCTTGAGAGTATAGCTGATGAAAATGGGTATGTTAAAGAAGTAGAAGGAGATACTAGTATATTTATTTATCCTGGATATAAATTTAAATGTTTAGATGCTTTAATTACTAATTTTCATTTGCCAGAATCAACTTTAATAATGCTAGTTTCAGCATTAGCAGGAAAAGACTTTATAATGCAGGCTTATGAAGAAGCTGTAAAAGAGCAATATAAATTTTTCTCATTTGGAGATGCAATGTTTATTTATTAAATTATTACACAAAATATATAATATTAAAATCGCTTGTCCTTGGTGTCGAGCTTCCTTCCTTTGGATGTCACAAAAACAAATAAATTTGTTTTTGGACACTATCGGACGGAACTCTCCAACTGTTACGCTTCGCTCCACCTTACGCGGACTACGCTTTCTTTTAATATTATATATTTTCTAAAAAATTGATATAGGAGAAGAAAGATGAATCCAGCAGTAACATACGAATTATTACATGTAGATAAAAATTCAGGTGCAAGAAGAGGAATTGTACATACACCACATGGAGATATACAAACTCCAGTATTTATGCCAGTAGGAACACAAGCTACTGTGAAGTCAATGACTCCAGAGGAGTTAAAAGAAGAAGTAGGAGCTCAGATAATATTATCAAATACATATCATTTATATTTAAGACCACGGGCATGAAATTGTAAAAGAAGCAGGTGGTCTTCATAATTTTATGAGATGGGACAGACCAATTCTAACTGATTGTGGTGGATTTCAAGTTTTCAGTCTAAGTGATTTAAGAACAATTTCAGAAGAAGGAGTTGAGTTTAGATCTCATTTAGATGGAAGCAAACATTTATTTACTCCAGAGAAGGTAATGAAAATTGAAGAAGCACTAGGTGCAGATATTATAATGTCATTTGATGAATGTTGTCCATATCCATCTACTTATGAATATACTAAACAATCTATGGAAAGAACTACAAGATGGGCAAAACGTTGTAAGGAAGCACATAAAGATGTTGAAAAACAAGCATTGTTTGGAATAATACAAGGTGGATTTTATGAAGATTTAAGAGAAAAATCTGCAAATGATTTAATAGAATTGGATTTTCCTGGTTATGCAATAGGAGGAATAAGCGTTGGAGAGCCTAAAGAAGAATATTTAAAAATGTTATATTATACAGCACCACTAATGCCAGAAAATAAACCAAGATATTTGATGGGAGTTGGATCACCAGATTATTTAATAGAAGCAGCTTTAGCTGGAATAGATATGTGTGATTGTGTATTACCAACAAGAATTGCAAGAAATGGAACGGCAATGACATGGAATGGAAAAGTTGTAGTACGTAATGCAACTTATGAAAGAGACTTTACTCCACTAGATCCAGAGTGTGATTGTTACACTTGCAAAAACTACACTAGAGCTTATATCAGGCACTTAGTAAAAGCAAATGAAATATTAGCTGTAAGATTATTATCAATTCATAACTTAAGGTTCTTGACTAAACTGATGGAAAGAGTTAGAATAGAAATAGAGCATGATAATTTATTAAAATTTAAAGAAGAATTTTATAAAAAATATGGTTATGAAAAATAAGTTATACTAAAGAGATGGAGGATGTTTTATGGATGATTTTATTGGTGGTGGAGGCTATAATAGCGGTAGACAAACACAAGACCAAGCAAATGCAAAGAAATGGATGAAAATAGTTGGAATAATTTTGGGACTATTACTTGTAGCGGCAATAGGATTAATCTGCTTAATGTACTATATTCAAACAACAGAGTTAAAAATTACAGTTGATGGAAAATCAAATACTAAATTAAAAAATGTTTTTATATTTGAAGGAGATCAAATATATATACCAATCCGTGTATTTGCATCTTATGTTGGATATGAATCATATAGTGGTGATTATAAACAATATGAGGAAGATACAACTAAATGTTATGTACAGTCACAAAATGAGGTTGCATCATTCAGCTTAGGATCTAATAAAATATATAAAACATTATTAGATAATAATAATAATGATTATGAATATTTTGAAATAAATGAGCCAGTAAAAATAATTCAAAATCAATTATGTACTACTATTGAAGGTGCACAAATTGCATTTAACATTTCAATGGGATACAACAAAGAACATAATCAAATAACGGTATACACTTTGCCTTATCTAGTTGCACATTATACTGCATTATCTCAAAATTCAGGAATTGCAGATAAAGATGCAGATTTTAGCAATCAAAAGGCATTACTATATAATATGCTTGTTGTAAAAAATGCAAATGGAAACTATGGAGTACAAAGTTTAAATGGACAAGAAATTTTAGGTACTAAATATGCAAAAGTTAAATTTATAGAGAGTACTAAAGAATTTATTGTAACAACATTAGAAAATAAAATGGGAATAATGTCATATAATGCTACAACAAAAATTAGTCCAGAATATGATAATATCAAACAAATAGACAAAGATAATGGACTATATTTAGTTACTAAAAACAAAAAACAAGGTGTTGTTAATTCTAATGGAAGCATTGTTATTTATCTAGAATATGACCAAATTGGAATAGACGGAACTAAATATGCATCTAATAATATAAAAAATCAATATTTGTTATATGAAAAATGTATTCCTGTAAAGAAAAATAATATTTGGGAATTATTTGACCAGACTGGTAAAAAAATAACAAAAGAGCAATATGATGATTTGGGATGCAGTGCAGGTAGTACAAATTTAAATGACAAAAATACAAATAACATTTTGTTAGTACCTAAATATGAAGGAATTGTTGTAAAGAAAAAAGAAATGTATGGATTAATTGATGCTGATGGAAAACAATTATTACCAATAGCATTACAATCTATTTATTCAACAATATCTGCAGGTGAAGAAACATATCACATGATATATAATGACCAAGAAATGAATGTAATTACATATATTGAAACTTATGTAAGACCAAAACAACAAGAGAACAATCCACAAACAGAAAACACTGAAAATACTAACCAGACAAATCAACAAACTAATAACGAAAATACAGCAAATCAAAATTCAAACACTAATACTAATGCAACACAGAATACAACAAATCCAGCAAATAACAATCAAAATGTACAACAATAAAAATAAAATTTTAAAAAAGACATATTCTATATAGAATATGTCTTTTTAGTTCTAAACAAAATTATTTTAACATAAGATAAAAATAGATAAAAAAGAAATGAGAGATATGTATGGGAAAAGATAATATTGTTGTTGAACAAAATGAAATGAAGACAAATGGAATCAGAATTTTAAAAGGAAGTATATTTGCGATAATTATTTCTGCAATATTATTGATAATATTTGCACTACTATTATGCTATACAAACTTGAAGGAAGTGACAATGAAACCAGTTATATTTACAATTACAGGAATTAGTATTTTAATAGGAAGTATGACTAGTACAAAAAGTATAAAAAAGAACGGAATAATAAATGGTGGAATAGTTGGATTAATATATATTTTAATTTTATATATAATATCAAGTTTATTTGTGTCAGGTTTTTCTATTACTTTAAATTCAATTTTTATGTTAGCAATAGGAACTATTACTGGAATAATAGGTGGAATAATAGGAGTTAATATTAATAAAAAATAAGTGAGAAAAGTCGAAAAATAGCGACATTTTTAAGAAGAAATTTTTAAAAATAGTTGCTATTTTTTTTATTTTAATATAAAATTTAAAACGTAAATTATACATTAGGAGGTAATAGATTGATTGCACTAGAAGACGTAAAAAAGAATGAGGAACTTAATCAATTAATATTAAGCTCACAAAAACAATTGAACGCATTAGGGTATACAGAACATTCAATAAGACACATGAGTATAGTGTCACAACGAGCAGGAGAACTTTTGACAACACTTGATTATCCAGCTGAAAGAATTGAATTAGCAAAAATTGCTGGCTATATGCATGATATTGGAAATTGTGTAAATAGAGTTGATCATGCACATACAGGAGCTATACTTGCTTACCAAATACTAAAAGATATGGGAATGAATGTTGAACAAAGAACTGAAATTATGATGGCAATAGGAAATCATGATGAACAAACTGGAACAGCTGTTAGTGATATATCTGCAGCGCTAATTTTGGCAGATAAATCTGATGCACACCGTAGCAGAGTTGTTAATCAAAATATATCAACTTTTGATAAACATGATAAAGTTAATTATGCTGTTACTGATTCAAAATTTATAATAGATAAAGAAAATAGAAAAGTAACATTAGACTTAACAATTGATACTAAAATATCACCAGTATTAGATTATTTTGAAATATTTATGGATAGAACAATGATGAGTAAATATGCAGCTAAATATTTAGGAATTTGGTTTGAACTAGTTATTAATGATACTAGACTACTATAAATAATAATTAGCACATTGATTTTGCAAAGTGCATAAAAATGAAATAAAGGAAGGAATAGAAAAAATGAAAGCACTAAAAAGAACACTAATAATTTTACTAATAATTTTATTAGCTCTAATCTCATTTGGAGGAATTTATATCCAAAAAACAAAATTTGTAGAAAACATTTTACCTGAGTATAAATTAGGACCTGACTTTACAGGATTACGAAACATTGGGTTAAAGGTAAGCGATGCAACAAAAGACATATATTATGACTTAGATGGAAATGTTGTAGATGAAGAAGGAAAAAATACAACTAAAAAAGTGGAATCTGTTAACAAAGAAGAAAACTTAACAAAAGATAATTATAAAAAAGCAAAAGAAATTATAGAAAAAAGACTAGAAAAAATCAAACAAGTACAATACACTTCAGCAGGAATTGTAGAAAATAAAGCAATTGACTATTATACAATTAAACAAAATGAAGAAACTGGAAAAATTGAGTTAAAATTACCAGAAAACGCTAATACAGATATGGTATTAAGATATGTTGCAACCAAGGGTGATTTTACTATTGTTGATGACCAAGACAATGTATTAATGGATAATTCTTATATAAAAGAAGCTTATGTTGGATATAGTTCTACAAGTAGTGGAGTAACAGTTTATTTGACAATACAATTTGATAAGCAAGGAACTGAAAAACTAAAAGAAATTTCAAATACATTTATAAAAACAACAGATGAAGAAGGAAACGACACAACTAAAAAAATAAAGGTAAAAATTGATGATTCAGAAATGCTTAATACATATTTTACTGAAGAAATTTCAAATGGAATGATCCAATTATCTTTTGGAACAGCAACTGGAAATTCATTAGCAACGTATGCACAAGAAGCTAAAAATTTGGAAACTTTGTTAAATGCAGGAAATTTACCTATAGTATATGAGGCTGATGAAAATCACTATGTATTATCAGATATAAACAAAGATATGTTATTTATACCAGCAATTGTAATAATGAGCTTATTAGTAATTGGAATTATAATCTTAATAGTTAAATATAAAGTAAAAGGATTGTTAGGAGCAATTAGTATTATTGGATATATTGCAACATTTCTAATAATAGTTAGATTGACTAATGTAGTAATAACATTAGAAGGTGTAGCAGGAATTATAACATCAATCATATTAGAATACATATCAATTATGTATGCTTTAAATAAAATGAAAGAAAATACAGATCTTACTTGCAATCAATGTTTTACAAAATTTCTACCTATATTAGTTCCAATAGCTATTTCAACAGTTATATTATGCTTTGTAAAATGGTTACCAATTTATAGCTTTGGTATGACAATGTTTTGGGGAATAGTACTTGTTATAGTATATAACCATGTAGTAACTAAACTACTAGTATCTGAAAAATAGTAAAGGAAAGTGATAAAAAATGAACAAAAAAATTATATATGGAATACTTGCTTTAATTGTTCTAGTAGGGGCAGTTCTTGTGGTTACAATCGGATTAAGGCTTGATATGAAAAATGATGCAAATACAAAAATATATGTATATATTGGAAAAGAATTTGATAACAATGATATAGAACAAATAGCTAAAGAAACATTTGAAACAGACACTGCTATTGTACAAAAAGTAGAAATTTATAATGAAATGGCTCTTATTACAATAAAAGAGCAAAACACTGAAAATATAAATGAAAAAATTGAAAGTTTGAATTCAAAAATAAATGAAAAATATGGACTAGAAAACAAAAAAGAGGACATTGTTATAAACAATGAAACAAAAATAAATATGTATAGTGTTATAAAACCATACATTTTACCAATGCTTATAAGCTTAATTGTTATTTTAGTATATTCTTCAATAATATATAGAAAACTAGGAATATTAAAAAATATTATTATTTATGTATTAACTGTAATAGGTTCGCAATTACTATATGCAAGCATTTTAGTAATTACTAGATTGCCTTTTAACATGTTTATAATACCAATAGGATTAATTATTTATGCAATAACAATTGTTGTTGTTACAATAATAAAACAAAAACAATTAAATGATTACAAGTTAAAACAAAAATAAATTTATACAATAAACAAAAAGTAATTAAAACTCATACTATATAGTATGAGTTTTAATTTTTTTATTTGTATGAAAGAGAGTGAATTAATTGTTAAAAAAAATAAAAGAATTTTTGAATAGGGGAATAATAAATGATAAAGAGGTAAATTTAAAAAAAGCAAAAGAGATTTTAGACAAAACCAATGGAGTTTTATTAGATGTAAGAAGTCATCAAGAATATAATGAAGAACATTTGCCAGGAGCTATAAATATAAACTTATATGATTTAAAAAAAGAAATAACAGACAAAATAAAAAATAAAGAAACAACGATTGTTGTTTATTGTTCTTGCGGAGTGCGCAGTAAAAAAGCAAAAGAGATACTTGAAGAATTAGGATATACTGAAGTATATAATTTGAAAGAAGGGTTATACTGTTACAGAAAGGAGCTTTAAGCTTGAATGAAATCGTTTTGCTTTAAAACAAACAACATAAGAATACTAGAATATATACTAAAAAGAATTGATGAAATTGATTTTGAAAATTTAATTTATTCAAAAAATAAATTTAGTATTTATGAAAATGTAATTATTCATTATTTTGGAAACGATAATGAAGCATATTATGAATTTTTAAGCAAACTACTAGAAGAAATAGTTATTGAATTTTTTGAAGAGAAAATTTTGAAGCAATTAATAAATTATAACTATTTTTATTTTGACGAATATGAAAAAATAAAAATATTAGAAAATAGTATTCAAATAATTGAGCCAGAAGAATGTATTAAATATATATCTGAAAACAAATATGTTAAAGAATATTTAAAACAAAATAAAAGTATGATATTAGAAGGATTCATATACTTTAGGTTAAAAAATTATATAAGTTATTTAGACAATATAATAGATTATGCAGTAAATCAATTTATAATAGAAAAAGAATATAAGGAATTTATAAGTTTACTTAAAGTATATGTAGATTCAAAGCCAACACAATATAAATTATTACATTTAATTTATATAAATGGCGAATCTATTTTATTAGACGAGAAGAAGAATATAGTATCAGTATCCGAAAATATATATAATGCAAAATATTTATCAGATATATCTTTTTCATCAAACGATTTTGCATTAAATACTTTATTGACATTATTGCCTGAAAAAATTGAAATACATTTAATTGACGATGAAGATGAGTTTATAAATACATTGAAATTGATTTTTGATGGACGAATTTTTATATGCAAAGATTGTGAAATATGTAAAATATATAAAATATTAAATAGTTCTCAAATAATACGTAAGTGAGTTGATAGTGAAAACATAGTACCCTATTTACTATTTTGAAAATATGTGATATAAATATATTATCAAAATAATGGAGGTTATTATGGAACAAGAAAAGAAAAAGCTAATTACAATATTAGTACCAGCATATAATGAACAAGAAGTTTTACACTTATTATATGATAGACTAGTAAAACTAATGAATGAAAACACAGGCTATGATTTTGAAATATTATTAGTTAATGATGGAAGTAAAGACAAGACTTTTGAAATCATGCAAGAATTAAGAGAAAAAGACAAAAGATTTTGCTATTTAAACTTATCTAGAAACTTTGGAAAAGAAACAGCAATGATAGCAGGATTAGATTATTGCAAGGGAGATGCAGTAGTAATAATAGATGCAGACTTGCAAGATCCACCTGAGTTAATTCCTGAGATGATAAAATATTGGGAAGAGGGCTATGATGATGTATATGCTAAAAGAAAATCTAGAGAAGGAGAAACATGGCTTAAAAAATTTACTTCAAAAATGTATTATAAAGTATTACAAGGCTTCACTAGAATTGAAATACAAAAAGATACTGGAGATTTTAGATTACTTGACAGACGTTGTGTAGAAGCATTGAAATCAATGAGAGAAAATCAAAGATATACTAAAGGTTTATTTAGTATAATTGGATACAATAAAAAGGAAATATTGTATGATAGAGATCCAAGAGCAGCAGGTCAAACTAAATGGAACTATGGAAAACTTATAGATTTATCAATTGATGGTATTACATCATTCACAACATCACCATTGAGATGGGCAGCAATTTTAGGAATAATGATATCTGGAGTTGCGTTTATATATATGATATATATAATAATAAAAACCTTGGCTACAGGAATTGATGTACCAGGTTATGCATCTTTAATGGTAGTTATATTATTCTTAGGTGGAATACAACTAATTTTCTTAGGAATTATTGGTGAGTATTTAGGAAGAACATTTAATGAAAGCAAACATAGGCCATTATATTTTATTGAAAGATATAATGAAACAAAAGAAACAAATGAACACTTAAATAAGTAAAAAATATGCCAATGGAAATTTCCGTTGGCTTTTTCTATTTATAAATCATATAGTTAATTTCAGGGAATATACAATCTTTTTTAGAAACATCTTTCAAAAATTCAAGATAATCTTCATCAATCTTATCATTTACTAGACCATCATATAACCTGTTAAACCTACCAACATGATCTTTAATACGCTTTTTAGCATAATCTACCATTGTACCGTTTGTAATAATAAATAACCAGTCACTGCTTTGAGCTAACAATACTTCTCTAGCACATTGATTCAATATTTTCTTTTTTAATTTATCCTTTTCATCTGGAAATTTATTTGCAAGTTCAACCATTTTATTTCCAATATCATGCAAGTATTTATGGGCATAATCATTTGTTTGATTTAGCCAAACTTCGCTATAACCATTAGCACCCCAACTAGAACGACAAGGAGTACATACTTGCATAGAAGGATATTTATCAATATATTCGCTTGGTGTGATTAACTTAAAATTACAGTTGTCATAATAAACTTTTTTAAATAAAACATATAACCAATCAGGACCTTCATACCACCAATGACCGTATAATTCAGCGTCATAAGGACATGTAATAATAGGAGGGTTAGATGTTAGTTTAGACAATTCATTAATTTGTTTAACTCTACTATCAAAAAAGTGACCAGCTTGTTTTTCAATACTGTCTTGAGCCCATTGCAAGTTATAATAGTCTTTTTCACAATCTTTACCGGTAATTCTATAATATTTAATACCAGTATGAACTCTAACTCCATTTGAAGCAATATAAGGCTTTATATAATCATAAGGAGCATCATAACCAATATCTCTATAAAATTCTCTATAATTAAAGTCACCAGGGTAACCATTTATTGAGCTCCATACTTGCCTTGATGATTCAATATCCCTACCAAAAGCAACAATTCCTTCAGGCGAAACAATTGGAGCAAAAGTTCCAAAGACAGGAGTAGGGTTGGCATATAAAATACCATGAGTTTCTGTAATTATATATTTAATACCAAATTCTTTTAAATATTTGTCTGCTTCTGGAATATAACCACATTCAGGAAGCCATATTCCATTAGGATTTTTACCAAAATATTTTTTATAAGTTTGAACGCCAACAGCAATTTGAGCTCTTACAGTTTTTTCGTTTACATATAATATAGGAAAGTAGCCGTGAGTTGCGCCACAAGTAATAATTTCTAAAACACCTATATCTTGAAAATGCTTAAATTCTTGAATTAAATTACAATTGTATACATCTCTAAATAAATGTAAATCATTAGAATAACGATTTAAATAATACTTAGAGAGTTCATTTTCTTTTGGATTACCTTTTGTTCTTTCTATTTCTTTTTTAGCAAGTTCAATATGTGTGTTTAAATATTTTATATATCTTTTTTGTAAAAGCTTATTATCAAACATATTTAAAAGAGGAGGAGTAAGTGACATTGTAATTCTAAAGTCAACTTTCTCCTTCTCTAATTTTGTGAAATTTGTTAATAAAGGTAAATATGTTTCTGAAATAGCTTCATATAACCATTGCTCTTCTAAATAGTCTTCACTCTCTGGATGGTGTATAAAAGGTAAATGAGCATGCAATATGAAACTAACATAACCTTTTTCTTTATTCATGAGAAATTCTCCAATCTATATATTTTTAAGAAGACATTTTAGAAGAAGTTAAATCTGTATCTAATTTGTTTTCTGACAATTCATTTTTATAAATTTCTTTATATAAATCATAAATATTGTAAATTCTACCAACATTTTTCATAAACGATAAAGAAGATACATCTTTTGATTCGATTTGATTATTTTTTATGTTTTTAAAAAATATTGTTTTACCTAAACTATCAAATAAAATATGGTCATTAGGAGTTTGCAAATCATTTGAAGATGTTATGAAAATAGTTTCACGATTTGAAGTGTTATCTTTAGGTTTTCTGAATAAAACAACATCATATTTACAATCACTGTCTGGAATATGTATATACCAACTATTAGCAAAGTCATTAATTTCTACTTCAAAAGAATAATTTTTTGTTTGATTAGTAACTGTTAGGTAAGGTACAGTATTATTAAAAAAGTCTTCTCCATATTTATTTATATAGTTGATTCTATCTTCTGCAGAAATATCCCAATATACAAAAAGAATAGTAGGAGTTTGAGCTAATATTTTTACAATTGTTTGATTATATAAGTTTGGTAAATCGTAATATTCAATAATAGGTTTCTTTTTAGTTGATGATTTTTTGGCAGGGGTTTTCTTAGCACTAGTTTTCTTAGTAGAAGCAGTGGCTGCTTTTTTAGTACTACTAGTTTTCTTTTTTGAAGAAGTTGCTTTGGCAGTAGTTTTAGTAGTTTTAGTGCTCTTAGTAGTTTTAGTATTAGCTTTTTTTGAAACCGTTTTTTTCTCTTCAATTATTTCTTCTTTAGCTTTTCTTGGCATCTTATCCTCCGTTTATATCTCGAACATTTATATCTATATTATACTATATCAAAATGCAAATAAATTCAAGAGATAATGGTAAAAAAATATTAAATAATTTTGTAAAAAAATGTTTACTTTTGTTGTAAAATTATATACAATAATTGAAAGAAAAATGTAAAAACCAAAAGATAAAAATAGAAAGGGGTTAATTTTTTGATGAAAATATTAATGCTAACTTGGGAATATCCACCAAGAATTGTAGGAGGAATTGCAAGAGTAGTACATGACTTATCAAAAAGATTAATAAAAGATGGCCATGAAGTAACTGTAATTACATATAAAGAAGGAGACTTGCCAGAATATGAAAATGATAAAGGAGTTGAAGTATATCGTGTAGAAAACTATATGATACATCCTAATAGTTTTATAGACTGGACATTACAACTAAACTTTAATATGGTTGCTAAAGCTGCCGAGCTTATAAATAAAAACGGAAAATTTGACGTAATACATGCACATGATTGGCTAGTTGCTTCTAGTGCAAAAACTCTAAAACAATCTTATGGAATACCTTTGGTAGCAACTATACATGCAACAGAATCTGGAAGAAATTCTGGAATACATAATGATTCACAAAGATATATAAATGATACAGAGTGGCTATTAACTTATGAAGCAACAGAAGTAATAGTTAATAGTAACTTTATGAAAGGACATGTACAAAGTTTATTTGGACTTCCTTTTGATAAAATAAATGTAGTTCCAAATGGAATAAACTTAACAAACTTTAATGGAATTGAAAGAGATTATGAATTCAGAAGACAATATGCAATGGATAATGAAAAAATTATTTTATATGTTGGAAGATTAGTTTATGAAAAAGGAATTCAACATTTAATTTCTGCAATGCCAAAAATAATACAAGGATATAATGATGTAAAACTTGTAATTGCTGGAAAAGGTGGAATGCTTGATGATTTAAAAGCACAAGCAGAAGCAATGGGAATAGCAAATAAAATTTATTTTACAGGTTACTTAAATGCAAAACAAGTACAAAAAATATATAAATGTGCTGATGTAGCAGTGTTTCCAAGCACTTATGAACCATTTGGAATAGTAGCACTAGAAGGAATGTTAGCAGGAGTTCCAACTGTTGTTTCTGACATTGGTGGACTAGACGAAATAGTAGACCATGGAATAAATGGAATGAAAAGCTATGCTGGAAATCCAAATTCAATTGCAGACTCTGTACTAACAGTATTGTATGATAAACAATTAGCAGCAGCAATGGCAAAAAAAGCAAAACAAAAAGTTAAAGAAGAATTTAATTGGAATAAAATTGCACAAGATACACATTATATATATGAAAAAGCTATTTGTAAAACAGTTGCAGAAAAACAAAAACAAGAAATTGCACAAGAAAATGCCCAAAAAGCTAAAAAAGCTAACAATTCTGAAACAGAGATTACAAATTTACTTAGTTTTCAGAAAAAACATGCTTATGCATAGAAAGTTAGGAAGGAGCAAAGTCAGCTATGCAAGTATATGATACAGCTAATAAACTAGCACAAGAGATAAGAGATTCGGAAGAATATAAATTATACAAAAAAAGAAAAGACGAAATACAAAATGATTCTGAAAAAAAGCAAAAAGTAGAAGAATTTGAAAAATTAAGATATGAAGTACAATTAATGGCATATACAGGTGAACAAAAAGACGAAGAAAAAAACAAAAAATTAGAAGAAATGTATAAAACATTAGTAGAAAACAAAGATATTAAAGAATATTTTGATTTAGAAGTAAAATTCAATATAATGATTGCAGATGTTAACAAAATAATTGCAGAAGCAATAAAAGATGTATTATAAAAATATGCAAAAGAGTAAAAGTCGTTAAGGAAGCTCTAAAGAGCTTTTTTGACGATTTTTTAAATGCTTTTATGAGTAAAATAAGGAGGTCAAATATGGAATATATCTTAATAATATGTATAAGCTTAATAACTTTAGCAGTTTTAAAATTTGTGTGGGGAATCAGAATAAAAGATATAAAACTCTTAAAAGAGCTAGGCTTTGATAAAAAACTAAATGAGATAACAAATAAATTACCGGAAAATAGAGAAATATGTAACGATATTTTAAAAATATTAGGAAATGAAAATGTAAATGTGAAAGAAAATGAAGGAAATCAAGCAAGTTTATATATTGCAATATCCAATTCAATTATAATTGCTAATATAAAAAATACATTTACTCGTGTACAAACTATTGCACACGAATGCTTACATTCTGTTCAAAATAGAAGGACCTTAATTTTTAATTTTATATTGTCAAATTTATACATAATTTATTTTATATCTATAATTATTTTAACCATTTTTAAACTGAATCCATGCAAAATTTATATAGGATTTGGTTTTGTAATTTTAGGATTTATTCAATATACTATTAGATCATATTTAGAAATGGATGCAATGATAAAAGCACCAGTACTAGCTGAGAAATATATACAGCAAAAAAATACTTTAACTAATGAAGAGCAAAAAGCAATATTTGACAATTATAAAATTATAAATACTATAGGAATAAAATTAAGTAACTATTCGTTAATAGCAAATCAGTTTATAAAATTAATAATTTATTTAATTGCTTGCATGATATTCTAAGTAAAAATTATAGAAATATTAATATTTCTGTAATTTTTTTTCAAATTTCATTGCTATCTCTTTTAAATTTGCACATTTTGTTGTACAATATTACAAATTGTATAATATATAGGAGAAAGTAATGAATAAAAAATGGGAAATATGTAAAATCAATGAAGAAGATATAAATAAAATATGTGAAGAAAATAACTTAAGCCAATTAATTGGTAGTATACTTGCAAGTAAAAAAATCATTAGTAAAGATGAAATAAGAGAGTTTTTAAATCCTACAAGAGATGATTTTCATGACCCATTTTTGATGCCTGACATGGAGAAAGCTGTTGAAAGAATATTAATAGCAATACAAAATAAAGAAAAAATTATTATATATGGAGACTATGATGTAGATGGTATAACTAGTGTAACAGTACTTAAGAAATTCTTAGAAGAACAAGGTCTTAAAACAGGAGAATATATACCTAATAGATTAAATGAGGGCTATGGACTAAATAAAGAAGCTGTAAAAAATATTTCAGAACAAGGATATACTTTAATAATTACTGTTGATTGTGGAATATCATGTATAGAAGAAATTGAATATGCAAAAGAACTTGGAATGGAAGTAATAGTTACAGATCACCATGAACCAGGAGAAATAATTCCAGATTGCTTAGCTGTTGTGGATGCAAAAAGAAAAGACAATAAATATCCATTTAATCAATTAGCCGGAGTTGGAGTTGTATTTAAACTTATACAATCAATTTCACTAAAATTAAATTTAGAAGCAAAAGAATATTTAAAATACTTAGATATTGTTTGTGTCGGTACAATTTCAGATATTGTACCATTAATAGATGAAAATAGAGTTATAACAAAACTAGGACTTAAACTAGTTGAAAAAACTAGAAATATTGGATTAAAAACTTTACTTGAATCTACAGGTTATAAGGAAATAAATTCTACTACAATTTCTTTTGGAATTGCTCCAAGAATAAATGCTTGTGGAAGAATGGGAGAAGAAAAAGAAGCATTAGAATTATTTTTAACAAATAATATACAAGAAGCAAAGCAAATTAGTGAAAGATTAAATCAGTACAATATAGAAAGACAAGAAACTGAAAAACAAATATTTAAACAAGCAATACAAGAAATTGAGAAGGAAAATAAAGATGTGCCATGTATTATACTTGGAAAAGAAGGATGGCATCACGGAATTATAGGAATTGTGGCTTCAAAGGTCACAGACATATATTTTAAGCCAAGCATTTTAATATGTTTTGAAGGAGAAGAAGGCAAGGGCTCTGGAAGAAGTATACCAGGGTTTGACTTACACGATGCTGTTATGAATTGCAATACTTATGTAGAAAAATTTGGTGGACATAGTATGGCAATAGGAATAAATGTAAAAAAAGAGAATTTTGAAAAATTTAAGAAAGAATTTGAAGAATATGTTCAAAATAGCCATATTAATGATATAATACCAATTATAAAAATTGATAAAGAAATAGATTTAAGAAAAATAAACATCCAAGATATAAGAGATTTAAAACTATTAGAACCTTATGGTGAGGCTAACAAAATGCCATTATTCTTAATTAAAAATATGAAAATACAATCAATACGTACTTTATCAGAAGGCAAACACATAAAACTAAAATTAGGTATTGATAATTATATTGCAGATGCTATTGGATTTAACATGGGAAATATAGCAGAACAATATTTAATAGGAGATAGAGTTGACGTTGTTGGAAGTTTAGAAATTAATGATTTTGGCGACAATGAAAATATACAAATCAACTTAAAAGATATAAGAAAAACAATTTAACTAAAAAGAGAGGAGTGAATAATATATGTCAGAAATAAAAGAAATAACAATAGAGGATGTAATAACTACAACTAAAAAGAATAATAGAAAATCAGATAGTAAACTTATAAGAAAAGTATACAATTATGCAAAAGCACATCACGAAGGGCAATTAAGAAAATCGGGTGAACCATATATTATTCATCCAGTACAAGTTGCATATATATTATCAACATTAGGATTAGATGATAGCACAATTTGTGCTGCACTTTTACATGATGTTGTAGAAGATACTGATATAACTAAACAAGACTTAGAAAATGAATTTGGAAAAGAAATTGCAGAATTAGTTGATGGTGTAACAAAACTAAGTAAATTAAAATATGCAAGCATGGAAGAACAACAAGTAGAAAATTATAGAAAAATGTTCTTAGCAATGGGTAAGGATATAAGAGTTATATTAATAAAACTTGCAGATAGATTGCATAATATGAGAACATTAAAATATTTGACTCGTGATAGACAAATTGCAAATGCAAATGAAACCATGGAACTATATGCGCCACTTGCTAACCGTTTAGGTATGTATTCTTTAAAATGGGAATTAGAAGATTTATCATTTAAATATTTATATCCAGAAGATTATCGTGAATTAGTAGAAGGAATTGATCGTAAAAGAGAAGAACGTTTAAAATTCATTGATATGATTATGGACCAAATAAGGGTGGCAGTAAAAAAACAACATATTGAAGCTGAAATTACAGGTAGAGCTAAGCATTTATATAGTATTTACCGTAAAATAAAAAGAGATAATATTACACTAGATCAAGTATATGACTTATTTGCTCTTAGAGTAATAGTTAATTCAATCAAAGATTGCTATGCAGTTTTAGGAATAGTACATGAGCTATATAATCCAATGCCAGGAAGATTTAAGGATTATATTTCAGTACCAAAACCTAATATGTATCAATCATTGCATACTACGTTAATAGGACCAAAAGGAACACCTTTTGAAGTCCAAATTCGTACATGGGACATGCACCGTATAGCTGAATATGGTATTGCTGCTCACTGGGCATACAAAGAGGCTAGCTTTATGGGAAATAAAAAAGCTAATGTAAAGGTTGAAGAAGATAAACTTTCATGGCTTCGTGAAACATTAGAGTGGCAAAAAGATATGCAAGACCCAGATGAGTTTTTAAATACATTAAAAACAGAACTTTTTGAAGACGAAGTATATGTGTTTACTCCAAAAGGAAAAATTATTGCACTTCCTAAAGGTAGTATACCAATTGACTTTGCATATTATATACATGCTGAAATAGGTAATCACATGACAGGGGCTAAAATAAATAGCAAAATGATGCCAATAGTAACTCAATTAAAAAATGGTGATATTGTCGAGATTATAACTTCAGATCAATCAAAAGGACCTAGTAGAGATTGGCTCAAATTTATTAAAAGTTCAACAGCTAAGAGCAAAATTTTGGCATGGTTTAAAAAGAATGACAGAGAAGAAAATATTGTAAAAGGTAAAGACTTAATTGAAAAAGAAATAAAGAAAATTGGAATGACACATGCAGAACTTGCTAAACCAGAATATATGCAAGCAGCATTAGATAGATACAAATATTCTGAATTAGATGAAATGTATGCAAGTGTTGGATTTGGTGCAATATCTTCTGGAAAAATTGTTGCTAGAATGCTAGAAGAGTACAAAAAGGACCATCAAACAGAAAACTTAGATGAAAAATTAGAGGAACTTTCAAAAGGAAGAGCATATAAGCCAAAACCATCAAAAACAGGAATTATTGTTAAAGGAATAGATAACTGCTTAGTAAAATTATCAAAATGTTGCAACCCTGTTCCTGGAGATGAAATTGTAGGATACATTACAAAAGGAAGAGGAGTATCAGTACATAGAAAGGATTGCGTAAATGTAAACAATTTATTATCTGAAGAAAACAGAATGATAGATGTTTATTGGTATGAAGCAGAAAAAACTAGATATAGTGTTGATATCGAAATATTTGGTAATGAAAGAAGCGGATTATTAGCAGATATTATTAGAGAAATAGAAGGAACAAAAAGTAAATTACTAGCAGTAACTTCAAGAGCAAATAAAGAAAAAATTTCAATAACAGAAGTAACAGTAGAAGTAGAAAATATTGATGAATTGAATAAAATATTAAAACAGATTAGAAAAGTTGATAGTGTGTACGAAGTTAAGAGAAAGAAGTAGAGTGATTTTAAAAATAATCAGCAAAGTACGGAAAGGAAAAATAGTGATGATACTAAAACAGTTAAGAGTTAACAGTGGAACAATTTGCGAACTTACAAATTGTTATATTGTTCAAGATGAAAATACAAAAGAAGCTATGATTATAGATCCAGGTGGAGAAGCAGAAAAAATTATTGAAATGCTAGACATACTACAGGCAAAACTAAAATACATATATTTAACACATTGCCATGGTGATCATATTGGAGCTTTAATAGAACTAAAAGATAAAAAAGGTGGAAAAATTTTAATACATAGAATAGATGCAGAAGGACTAAGCAATAAGAATATTAGTTTAACAGAATATGTTGGAATGGAAGATATTAATTTAGAACCAGATTCTATAGTAGATGACAATGATACAATACATATTGGAGATATAGAATTTAGAGTTATTCATACTCCTGGGCATACATCTGGAAGCAGTTCACTATATTGTGAACAAGAAAAGTTGTTATTTTCTGGTGATACATTGTTTTATGGAACATGGGGAAGAACGGACTTACCAACAAGTAGCTTTGATGATATTATTAATTCAATAACTGAAAAACTGCTAAAGTTACCAGATGATACAATAGTGTATCCACGGACATGGAAAGCCTACAATGATAAAAGAAGAAAGACCGATTTATGATGAGTTAAAACCAAGAGAAGAATAAAAAGAAAGGTAAGATGAATATGATTACAGAACCAAGAACATTGGCAGGATTTATGGAATTGTTGCCAAATGAACAAATATTGTTTGAACAAATGAAACAAAAAATAGAAAAAACATATCAACGTTTTGGTTTTTTACCACTAGATACACCTATACTAGAATTATCAGAAGTGTTATTGGCAAAAGCTGGTGGAGAAACTGAAAAACAAATTTACCGCTTCACAAAAGGAGATACAGACATATCAATGAGATTTGATTTAACAGTACCTCTTGCAAAATATGTAGCTAAAAACTATGGAAATTTAAGTTTCCCATTTAGAAGATATCAAATAGGAAAAGTATATAGAGGAGAAAAAACACAAAAAGGTAGATTTCGTGAGTTTTATCAGTGCGATATTGATATTATTGGAGATGGAGAACTTGGAATAGTAAATGATGCGGAAATTCCAAGTGTTATATATAACCTAATATCAGATTTAGGATTTAATGACTTTACTATTTGCATAAATAATAGAAAAGTATTAAATGGTTTGTTCAGAGAAGTGAATCAAGAACCAAATGCAGTTGATATAATGAGAACTATTGATAAACTTGCTAAAATAGGAAAAGAAAATGTAATATTAGAGCTAAAAGAAATAGGTGTTGATGAACAAGCAATAGATAGAATTTTAAAATTTATTGAAATCGATGGAACAACAGATGAGAAGATTGCTAAATTAAAAGAATTGGGCATAAAAGAAGAAATGTTTGTAGAAGGATTAGCTGAATTAGAACAAGTAGTAAAATATATCAGAGTATTTGGTGTGCCAGATACACATTTTAAAATAGATTTAACTATTGCAAGAGGTTTAGACTACTACACAGGAACAGTATATGAAACATTTTTAAATGATTATAAAGAGATTGGAAGTGTATGTTCTGGAGGAAGATATGAAAACTTAGCAGGATATTATACAGATCAAAAACTACCAGGTGTTGGAATTTCAATTGGGCTAACAAGATTATTTTATAAATTAAATGAGTTGCAACTTATAAAATCAGACAAATACTCAATGTCAGACATTTTAATAATACCAATGTTAGAAGATATGACTGTAGCTATTCAATTAGCAAGTAACTTACGTAAAGAAGGAATAAATACAGAAGTATATTTAAATGATAAAAAGTTAAAAGCAAAACTTAAATATGCTGATAAATTGAAAATCCCTTATGTTGTTGTTATTGGTGAAGATGAAATCAATACTAACACAGTAAAAATTAAAAATATGAATACAGGTGACGAAACATCTGTGGAATTAGATGCAAAGAAAATTTGTGAAATTATAAAGTAAGAACTATTTGGTAATATTCTCCTTTGTTCATGAATATACTAGTTAATAGTATATGGACAAAGGAGAAATTTTTTATGATAAACATGGCAGTAGTCAATGTAAAAGATGTTATAAAATACTTTTTTAAAATTACAATATTAATAGTTATAATTCTAGCCACTGTAAAATATTTCTCACAGGGTAAAGACGAAATAAAAAGAAAAGTTAATGAGATAGATAATAAAACTTTATTTAAAATATGTTTAAATTCAGCACTTCCAGTAACAAATATAAACAATATGGAAAATCAAAATACAAAAGAAACATTAATAGAGCCACTTAAATTAGCACTAAATATGGAATTAAAAGCATTGTCATTATCAGACAAAGAAAAAAGTGGTACAATAAAAAATGATAAAAAAGATGAAGAAAATGAGATTATACAAAAAGCGGAAACTGGTTTAAAGACAGAGGTACAAAGCTCGAATGTGCCTAATAAATATACTATACAATATAACGGAGTAAAGATAAAAAATGAAGTTAAATATAAATTAACTGATGAAATATTAAAACCAGATATCACTGTAAATAAAGAGAATATTTTAATATTTCACACTCACTCTTGTGAAAGCTATACTCCAAGTGAAAAATATCAATATAAGAAAACAGGTAACTTTAGAACAACAGATAAAAAGTATTCAGTTATAAGAGTTGGAAATGAACTAGAAGCACAACTAAAAAGCTATGGGTATAATGTAATACATGACGAAAGTTATCATGATTACCCATCATATAGTGGATCGTATGCAAGTTCTTTAAAAACAGTAACGAAACTACTAGATGAAAACAAAAACACAGATGTTGTAATAGACTTACATAGAGATGCAATAGGAGATAGCACTTATGCTCCAACAGTGAAGATTGGAGAAGAATATGCTGCACAACTTATGTTTGTAATAGGAGGAAATGAAAGTAGTATAAAGCACGAAAACTGGGCACAAAATTTGAAATTTGCGATAAAAGTACAAAAAAAAGCAAATGAATTATACCCAGGTTTATTTAAACCAATAATACTAAGAGGCTCTGGATATAATCAACATGTATCAAAAGCAGCTACAATTATAGAAGTGGGTGCAACAGGTAATACATTGGATCAAACGTTAGTAAGTATGAAATATCTGGCAAAAGTACTGAGCGAGGTAGTTAAATAATTGACAAAATGTTAATATTAAGATATAATAATAGAACAAAATATTATTTTATATTAAGGAGGCTTTTTTTATGAGAAAAGGTATTGAGGAACGGTGTGTCCAAGTAGGGAGGTACCTATTTGAAAACTCTTCAACAGTAAGAGCAACGGCAAAAGCGTTTCAAATGAGTAAAACAACAGTTCACAAAGACCTAGTTATAAGACTTCCAAAGGTGCATCCACAATTGGCAAAAGAGGTGCAGGAAGTACTTGCAACTAACAAAAGGGAGCGGAGTACTAGAGGAGGAAATGCGACAAGAAAAAAATACCTGTCTTTTAAAAGTAAAAGGTGATGAATAAATATAATCACTTCCTTATAGGGAAGCCTAACTCTTGAAGGGTTAGGCTTTCTTTATTGTATAGCAAAAATCATAAATATATCTTGCAAATAATGGCATTTTTGTGTATACTACAAAAAGGAAAAGAGGAGATAAAATATGTGTGGATTTGTAGGATATGTTGAAGATGGAGAAAAAGATAGAAAAATAATAAAAAGTATGTCAGATACTATAAAACATAGAGGACCAGATGATGAAGGATTTTATGAAGATGATAAAATCTCTCTAGCATTTAGAAGATTAAGTATAATAGACCTAAGTAATGGACATCAACCAATGTTTAATGAAGATAGCTCAATGGTTATTTTATTTAATGGAGAAATATATAATTATCAAGAATTAAAAGAAGACTTAATGGCAAAAGGCCATGTTTTTGCCAATAATTCTGATACAGAAACTATTCTTCATGGATATGAAGAATATGGACAAGAAATTACTAAAAAACTTAGAGGAATGTTTGCATTTGTAATATGGGATATTAAAAACAAAGTTCTTTTTGGTGCAAGAGACAATTTTGGAATAAAACCATTTTATTATTACAACAGAGATGGTATGTTTATATTTGGCTCAGAAATAAAGAGCTTTTTACCACATCCAAAATTTAAAAAGGAATTAAATGAAGAGGCTTTAAAAACATATTTGACTTTCCAATACTCTGCATTAGACGAAACATTTTTTAAAGGAGTATATAGGCTAAAGCCAGGTCATCAATTTACTTATAAAGATGGCAAATTAGAAGTAACAGAATACAATACATTTAACTTTATAGAAGAAAAGAAAAACTTTGAAGAAACTGTAAATAGTATACATGAAACAATAACAAGCTCAATAGATTATCATAGAATAGCAGATGTTGAGGTAGGCTCATTTTTATCATCTGGTGTAGATTCAAGTTATGTTGTATCTTATGCAAAGCCAGACAAAACATATACAGTAGGATTTAATTATGATAATTTTGAAGAAACAGTTTATGCTAAAGATTTATCAAAAATTTTAGAGATAAAAAATACAAGCAAAATTATATCTGATGAAGAATTTTTTGATTCATTAGAAGATGTGCAATATTATTCTGATGAACCACATGCAAATCTTTCAGCAGTTCCTTTATATCATTTATCAAGGTTAGCTGCAAAAGATGTAAAAGTAGTTTTATCTGGTGAAGGAGCAGACGAATTATTTGGTGGATATCAAACATACCATAGAACAAAATTCTATAATGCTTATGAAAAACTACCACTTTCATTTAGAGCAAAAATGAAAAAATTTGCTGAGAAATTACCAAACATAAAAGGAAAGAACTTCTTAATTTCAGAAGGAACACCAATTGAAGACAGCTATATTGGTCAAGCATTTATATTTGATGATGAACAAGCAAATGATGTATTAAAACCAGAATACAAAACTAATATTAGTTTTAAAGATGTTACAGCTCCAATATTTGCAAAAGTAAAAGATCAAAATGACTTAATAAAAATGCAATACTTAGACATGCATTTATGGTTACCAAATGATATTTTATTAAAAGCAGATAAAATGACTATGTCAGCATCACTTGAATTAAGAGTTCCTATATTAGATAGAGTTGTATTTGATACCGCTTCTAAACTACCAAGAGAATATAAAATAGTTGGAAAAGACACAACAAAATATGCACTAAGAAAAGCAGCAGCTAAAATAGTTCCAAAAGAGTGGGCACAAAGAGAGAAAAAAGGATTTATGGTTCCATTCAAATATTGGCTAAAAGAAGAAAAATGGTATAACAAAGTAAAAGAAACTTTTGAAAGTGAATATGCAGCAAAATTCTTTGATACAGATAAAATAGTTAAACTTTTAAATGACTATTATGAAGGAAAAGCAATGACACATAGAAAAGTTTATACAATATATTGCTTCTTGATTTGGTATAAACAATATTTTGTGGAAGGATAATTCAAGATGAACTTTTTAATTAAAACATTGGAAGAAAATAAAAAGTTCCAAGAACTCACAAAACAAATTAGTAAAACAGGCCCGATAGCTATATCGGGCTTAGTTGACGTTGAAAAACTACATGTACTAGCAGGTATTTTTAATGAAACTAAAAGACCAATGGTGTTAGTAACATATAATGAGATACAGGCACGTAAGTTATATCAAGACTTAAAAAAACTTATAAAACAAACATACTTCTTTCCTAAAAAAGAAATTACAAGTTATGACTATGTTGCACAAAGTAAAGAAATTGAATATAAAAGAATTGATGTATTAAACAAAATGTATTTGGCTAAAAAACAAAAAGAACCAATAATAATAGTTACAACAATAGAAGCTGTTATGCAAAAAATGGTTGCTAAAGACACTTTGTATCAAAATGTTATAGATTTTGAAGTTGGAAAAACATATTTATTAGATGGAATTAAAGAAAAACTAGTTGGACTTGGTTATGAAAGAAGTGACCTAATTGAAAACAAAGGACAATTTAGTATTCGTGGCGGAATAGTAGATGTAGGATTATCAGAAAAAATTGGTGTTAGAATTGAGTTTTGGGGAGATGAAGTTGATTCAATTAGATTTTTTCAAATATCTTCACAAAGATCAACAGAAATGCTAAAAGAAATAACTATATTCCCAGCACATGAATTAATAGTACAAGATTTATCAGAAGCGGTAAAAAATATACAAGAAAAATATCCTGAAGAAATAGAAGACATAGAACTTATAAAAAATGGAGATTATATTTCTAAAATCAATAAATATTTTAATGAATTTTATGAAAATCAAGCTTCATTTTTAGACTATATGTCAGATGAATATTTACTTTTATTAGATGAAAAGTCAAAAATAAATCAAAGAGAATCAAACATAATAGAAGATAACAACAAACTAATTGCATCATTAGTAGAAAAAGAAAAATTTGTGCCAGAAGCAATTGAAAACATTAGTAAATTTGAATATAACTTTGAAGAAAAACAAATAATATATTTAGAACAAAATGACTCAATTAAAAACATTCAAAAATACTATTTTGAAACTAGAGAAATCAACTTCTATAACCTACAATTAGATTTATTACTTGCAGATATTGTAACATATCAAAAAAATAAAAAGAAAGTAGTATTACTTGCTGGTAACGAAATAAGTGCTAAAAAACTATGCAACATTTTAAAAGAAAATCAAATAAATTATAAACACGAACAAGAAGCGGAAAATGTTAAACCAGGTGAAATTATAGTAACAATTGGAGGCTTTTCTTCTGGATTTGAAAATTATGATTTAAACTTAATAGTAGTTAGCCTACAAAATAATTTTGAAGAACCTGTAAAAAGAAAAAAGAAATTATCTAGTACATTTAAAGATAGCGAAAAAATTGTATTTGCAGATTTAAAACCAGGTGATATAGTAGTACACCAAACACATGGTATAGGACAATTTATAGGAGTAAACACAATTACGGCAGATGGGGTAACAAAAGACTATATTAAAATTAAATATAGAAATGATGACATTCTATATGTTCCTACAAATAGCTTAGATAGTGTTAGAAAGTATATAGGTGGAGGAGATAATTCATCTCCTAGACTAAATAAGCTGGGTGGAAAAGAATGGAGTGCAACAACTAGCAAAGTAAAGAAGAACCTAGAAGCGGTTGCAAAAGATTTAATAGAGCTATATGCCAAACGTCAAAAAATAAAAGGATTTAGTTTTTCACCAGATACTCCTTGGCAAAAACAATTTGAAGATAGTTTTCCATATACAGAAACAGATGATCAATTAAGATGTATACAAGATGTAAAAAAAGATATGGAAAAACCACAACCAATGGATAGACTTTTATGTGGAGATGTAGGATATGGTAAAACAGAAGTTGCAATAAGAGCAGCATTTAAAGCTGTTATGGACCAAAAACAAGTTGCATATTTAGTGCCAACTACAATACTTGCAAATCAACAATATGAAGAATTTAAAACTAGAATGCAAGAATTTGCTATAAATGTTGAGTTATTAAATAGATTTAAAACTAAAAAAGAACAAGATGAAATTATAAAGAAACTTAAATTAGGTGAAGTTGATGTAGTTGTTGGAACACATAGACTACTAAGTGAAGATGTTAATTTCAAGGACTTAGGTCTTTTAATAATAGATGAGGAACATCGTTTCGGAGTTAAAGATAAAGAAAAAATAAAAAAATTAAGAACAAATATAGATGTTTTAACAATGACAGCAACACCAATACCAAGAACACTACACATGTCAATAGTTGGCGTTAGAGATATGTCAGTTATATATGAACCACCTCATAACAGAAAACCAGTACAAACCTATGTTCTTGAATATGATCAAGAAGTAATAACAGAAGCAATAACTAAAGAAATTGAAAGAGGCGGACAGGTATTTTACCTATTTAACCAAGTAGAAGGTATTGAGAAAAAAGCAAATGAAATATCAATGTTGGTTCCAGAAGCTAAAGTAGGATTTGCTCATGGAAAAATGAGTGGTAGAGAACTAGAAGAAATAATGGAAAGCTTTATAAACCACGAAATAAATGTACTAGTATGTACTACAATATTAGAATCTGGAATAGATATACCAAATGCTAATACTATAATAGTAGAAAATGCAGATAGATTAGGTTTAGCACAGCTTTATCAAATTAGAGGTAGAGTTGGTAGAAGCGACAAACAAGCATATGCATATATAACATATAAAAGAGATAAACTATTATCAGAAGTTGCAGATAAACGTTTAAAAGCTATTAAGGAATTTACTGAATTTGGTTCAGGATTTAAAATAGCAATGAGAGATTTGGAAATTCGTGGAGCAGGAAGTATGCTTGGAGAAATGCAACATGGACACATGGAGCAAGTCGGCTATGATACATATTGTAAATTGCTAGATGAAGTTATAAAAGAGATGCAAGGAATAGAAGTAGTAGAAGAACAAGATGTACAAATCGACTTAGCTGTTTCTAGCTATATACCAGATAACTTTATTGAAAATAGTAGTCAAAAGATTGAAATATACCAAAACATTGCTTTATGCAGAACAGAAGAAGAACTTCAAAATGTTATTGATGAGGTTATTGATAGATATGGTAGACTTCCAAAAGAATTAGAAAACTTAATAGATATTGCAAGAATAAAACAACTTGCAAGAAAAGCAAACATCTTAAAAATAGCTCAAAAAGAAAACGGAATTGTATTCTATTTCGTAAAAGAAAAAATCAAACCAGAAATGGTAAACACTTTAATTACAAAATACCCTATGCTAGTTAAGTTCTCTAATGCAGTAGAACCTTATGTCACACTACGAATTAAAGAAAATGAAAACATCATAGAAAAAGCTAAAGAATTTTTGAATACTGTAATTGAAATTTAAATTTATTGATAGTGTATGTAATAGTACACTATCAATTTTTAACAAAAAATGGAAATATGTATTGTGCTAATAATATAATTATGATATAATTTGACCATAAATTAAAGGAGGTTATTTTATGGCATTAATTAGACCATGTGCAGATTTAAGAAATAATTATAATGAAATATCAAAATTATGTCATGCAACAAATGAACCAGTATATATTACCAAAAACGGCTATAATGATTTAGTTCTATTAAGCAATGAAGCCTATGAAAAATTTGAAAAAGAAAAAGTAGAAAAATTAATTGAAAAGTATTTTAATGAGAAGTTTGATGATTATGAGAGCTTTAAAAAAGATATTTACGAAAAGGTAGAACAAGGATTACAAGATGTAGAAAAAGGTAATTACAGACTTGCACAAAATTTCTTCCAAGAAATGGAGGAAAAGTATAAGATAAATGAATAAATATAAAATAAACACAACAATGGCTTTTGAAGAAGAATTACAATTTATTTATGAATATATAGCTAACCAACTTCAAGAGCCTAATATTGCAAAACAAAACTATAAAAAGAAATGTTAGTTTTTTATTTATGTAGTTTATAAAACATTGATAAAAAAGATGAAAATTGGTATAATAAATACTAGATTATAGATAGAAAGGAAAAGTTATGCAAGTAATTTCAAGTAAAGATAATGAACAAATTAAATATATCAAAAAGCTAAAAGACAAAAAGTTTAGAGATGAAACAAACGAATATATAGTTGAAGGAATAAAATTAGTAAGAGAAGCAATTGAAGAAGCGGTAAATATAAAAACTATTGTTGTATGTGAAGATTGCGAATATACTGAAAGTTTTGAGCAATCACTTCTATATGAAATAGCAAAATATAATTGTATATATGTAACTAAAAAACTATTCCTTTCTATAACAGATGTTATAAACCCACAAGGAATTCTTGCAGTAGTTGAAAAAGGAGATAGTATAGACAAAATAGATTACAAAGAAGATATTATACTTGCATTAGATGGAATACAAGATCCTGGTAACTTAGGAACAATATTAAGAACAGCAGATAGTGCAAACTTAAAGCAAATAATACTATCATCAGACAGTGCAGACCCATATAACCCAAAAGTTGTGCGCTCAACAATGGGAGCCATATTTAGAATGAATATAATAACAACTGATAATTTGGCTAAAACATTGCAAATGATAAAAAAACATAAATTTGAAGTAGTAGCAACATCATTAGACACAGATAAAAGTGTATATGATATAAAATATAATAAAAAAGTAATAATAATTGGAAACGAAGCAAAAGGAGTATCAAAAGAAATACAAGACTTAGCAGACCAAAGAGTTAAAATACCAATGCTAGGAAAAACAGAAAGTTTAAATGCCTCAGTAGCAGCAAGTATAATGATATATGAGTATGTAAGAGAAAAATTGTCAACCTAATGTGCCATTGGGGACGGAGAATTTTAGCACGTTTCATTTTAAAACAAATTAGTTTTAGTTTAATTTCAACAAAACGTGCTAAAATTCTCCGTCCCCAATGGCACATTTTTGTGAAAAGATTGTGAAAGTTGTTTATAATTAGAATATTATATGATAAAATATATAACTAGTTTAAGAGAAGGAGAAAATTTTGTATGTCATATATTGAATTTAAGAATGTTGTTAAAGAATACAAAATGGGAGAAGTAACTATAAAGGCATTAGACAATACTAACTTTAGTATTGATAAAGGAGAGCTTGTTGTTATAGTAGGACCTAGTGGAGCAGGTAAAACTACTACTCTAAATATACTTGGAGGAATGGATAAAGCTACATCTGGTCAAATATATGTAAATGATAAAGAAATATCAAAATTAAATAATAAAAAGCTAATAGAGTATAGAAGAAATGATATAGGGTTTGTATTCCAATTTTATAATCTAGTTCAAAACTTAACAGCCAAAGAGAATGTAGAACTTGCAACACAAATGTGTGCAGATGCATTAAATGTAGATACTATACTAGAAAAAGTAGGACTAACAGATAGAAAAGATAACTTCCCATCTCAATTATCTGGTGGAGAACAACAAAGAGTTGCAATAGCAAGAGCAATTGCTAAAAATCCAAAATTATTATTATGTGATGAGCCAACAGGTGCATTAGATTACAAAACAGGAAAAAGCATATTAAAGCTATTACAAGAAATGGCAAGAAGTGAAAATATGACTGTAATAATTATAACTCATAATGCTGCAATTACACCTATGGCAGATAAGGTTATACGTTTTAAAAATGGAAAAGCAGAGAGCGTTGAAACAAATGCTAATCCAATTTCAATAGATAATATAGAATGGTAAGGAAGAAAATGAAAAAATCTTTATTGAAAAATAATTTTAGAGAGATAAGTAAAAATAAAAGAAGATTTATATCAATGCTTGTTATGGCATTTTTAGGAGTAGGATTTTTTGCAGGCTTAGTTGCAACAAGTCCAGATATGCTAGATAGTTTAGATAAGTATGCAGATAAAAGTAACTTTTATGATATAAACATAATATCAACATTAGGAATCACTGATGATGATATACAAGCTATTAAAAATATAGATGGTGTTGAAAATGCTTATGGAATACAAACTAAAGATTCTATGGTAAAAATAGATGATAAAGAAAGTGTTTGTAAAGTAATTGAGTACAATGAAAATGTTAATACTCCTGTAGTGATAGCAGGAAGGCAAATAGAAAATGATAATGAGTGTTTATTAGATAATGCTATTGTTCGTACAGGTACAGGAGCAGAAAAATATATAGGTAAAAAAATAGTATTAGAAAATAATGATAAAGATTCTGACGATAATGACATATTTACTGAAAAAGAATTTGAGATAGTTGGAATAGTAGATTCACCTATGTATATATCTAGTGAAAGAGGAAATACATCAATAGGTAATGGAACAGTTAATTTCTATATTTATACTAAAGATAATGTAATAAACTTAGACTATTATACAGGAATGTATGTTACTGTTGCTGGAGCAAAAGAACAAGTAACTAATAGTGATGGTTACTTAGAATTAGTTAATCCTGTAATTGATAAAATAGAAGGTATAAAACACGAAAGAGAAGATGCAAGATATAATTTTTTAGTTGATGAAGCAAATGAGAAGATAAATGATGCACAAAAAGAACTAGATGATAAAAAAGCAGAAGTACAAAAGGAATTAAATGATGCTGAAAAGAAAATAAAAGATGCTAAGAACCAAATTGCATCATCTGAAAATAGTATAAAAAATGGAGAAGCGGAATTAGCTAAAAAGAAACAGGAAACAGAGAAGACTTTTAAAGAAGCGGAAGAGAAATTAGAACAAGCAGAAGAAGCTTTGTTGCAAAAAGAAAAAGAGCTTAATAGTCAAAAAGAACAGATGGAGTTTTTGCCGCAAGAAGTACAAGAACAGATTAAGAAGCGGATTAGCAGAAATAGAAAAAGCTAAAACAGAACTACAAAAACAAAAAACAGAATTAGAAAATAATAAAAAGACTGCTAATGCAAAATTTGAGGCTTCACAAAAAGAAATAAATTCAAGTAAAACTAAAATACAAAATGCGAAATCAGAATTAGCAAAAAATAAAAAAGAATTTGACAAATCTAAAAAAGAAGCAAATACTAAAATACAAGAGGCCCAAGATAAACTAAATGATGCAAAAGCAGATGTTAAGAAAATAGAAAAAGGTAAGTGGTATGTTCAAGATAGACTTGATAATACAGGATATAACAATATATTTGATGCAATAAAAACAATGTCAAACATTTCTAAAATGTTCCCAGTAATATTTTACTTAGTTGCAGTTTTAATAAGTTTAACTTCTATGACCAGAATGATTGAAGAGGAAAGAGTAGAAATAGGTACATTAAAAGCAATGGGTTATACCAATATGCAAATAATTTCAAAATATATAATTTACTCATTATTTGCTTGTATAATTGGTGGAGTTCTAGGAATGACAGTTGGATTATATTTATTACCAAACATTGTTTGGATGTTATATGCTATGATATATAATTTACCTGAATTCTATTGTACATATAGAGTAGAAATCGGCTTGCTTGGAATAATAATTGCATTTATATGTATAGGTGGAGCTACAATAATTGTTGCTACAAATGAATTAAAACAAATGCCAGCTGTTTTGATGAGACCAAAACCACCTAAAAAAGGAAAAAGAATATTATTAGAAAGAATAGGCTTTATATGGAAAAGATTTAACTTTTCTCAAAAGGTAACTGCAAGAAATATATTTAGGTACAAAAAAAGAGCTATTATGACTATAATAGGTATTGCTGGATGTACTGGACTTATGCTAACAGGATTTGGAATAAGAGATTCAGTAATTGATATTCCATCAGTACAATTTAGAAAAATATTTAGTTATGATTTATCAATATCTTTAACAAATACAAAAGGATTAGGGGAACTTAATGAATATTTGTCAAACAATGAAAATATAAAAAATTATACTGAAATATGTGCAACTACAGCTAAACTAGGAGAAAAGAATTATAATGTTACTGTATTTGTACCAAAAAATATTGAAGACCTAAATAATGCCTTTAATTTAACAAATCCTGAAACAGGAGAAAAGGTAAGTTTAGATGATGATGGAATTATTATATCTGATAAAATTGCGAATATGATAGGAGCAAATATAGGTGATGAAGTTACTTTTATAGATGGAGATGACATAAGCTATAAATTTAAAGTAAAAGACATAATGAAAAATTATGTTGGACATTATGTATTTATGTCAAAGACATTTTATGAAAATAATATAAAACAATATAAAACAAATATGATTTTTGCAAATACAAATGAAAATTTGAGTGAGGATGTTCAAAATAATATATCACAGGAAATATTAAATATAGAAGGTGTTGCATCTGTATCTGTAATAAGTAGCTTAATGAAATCAGTAAGTGATATGCTTAATACTATGAATTATGTTGTTATAATTTTAATAGTTGCATCAGCATTACTTGCGTTTGTAGTATTATATAATTTGGCAAATATAAATATTGCAGAAAGACAAAGAGAAATTGCAACATTAAAAGTATTAGGCTTTTATGATAAAGAAGTAGATAACTATATAAATAAGGAGAATATAATATTTACAATAATTGCTATTGTAATTGGATTAGTATTAGGAACATTTTTAACAAGTGGAATTATATCAAGTATTGAAATAGATTCATTAAGGTTTATGAGACATATATTGCCAATAAGCTATGTATATTCAGCAGTTATTACATTTGTGTTTTCAATAATAGTTAATTTTATAATACATTTTGTATTGAAAAAAATAGACATGATAGAAAGTTTAAAAAGTGTAGAATAAAACAAAATAAAAGTTGCCAATGTTTTGGCAACTTTTAAAATATTAAAATTCACAATTTTTTGGAGTTCTTGGGAATGGAAGTACATCACGAATATTTTGCATACCAGTTAAATACATCATCATTCTTTCGAAACCTAAACCAAATCCAGCATGTGGACATCCACCATATCTTCTTAGATCTAAATACCACCAATAATCTTCTTTTCTTAAACCAAGTTCATTTATACGAGCACTTAGTTTTTCGAAATCATCTTCTCTTTGACTACCACCAATTATTTCTCCAATTCCAGGAACCAAAAGGTCAGTAGCAGCAACTGTTTTGCCGTCTGGGTTTAATTTCATATAAAATGCTTTAATCTCTTTTGGATAATCTGTAACAAAAACAGGTCTTCCAAATATTTTTTCACTTAAATATCTTTCATGTTCTGTTTGAATATCAACACCCCAGCTAACAGGGTATTCAAAATTATCATTGTTTTTCTCTAGTTCTTTTATAGCATCTGTATAAGTAATTCTTCCAAATTCTGAATTTAATACATTGTGTAATCTGTCAAGTAATCCAGTATCAATAAATTGATTAAAGAAAGCCATTTCTTCAGGCGCATTTTCTAGAACGTAAGAGATTATATATTTAATCATATCTTCAGCTAAATCCATATCATCATGTAAATCAGCAAAGCAAATTTCTGGTTCAATCATCCAGAATTCAGCAGCATGTTTTACAGTATTTGAATTTTCAGCTCTAAATGTAGGACCAAATGTATAAACATTGCGGAATGCATGTGCATAAGTTTCTACATCTAATTGACCACTTACTGTTAAGTGAGATTCTTTTCCAAAGAAATCTTGAGAATAATCTACTTTGCCATCTTCAGTTTTTGGTAATTTTTCCATATCTAAAGTAGTTACTCTAAACATTTCACCAGCACCTTCACAATCACTTCCTGTAATGATAGGTGTATGAACATATACAAAACCTCTTTCTTGGAAGAATTTATGAATTGCAAAAGAAAGTACGCTACGAACTCTAAAAACTGCATTAAATGTGTTTGTTCTAGGTCTTAAATGAGATACAGTTCTTAGATATTCAAAAGAATGTTTTTTCTTTTGAAGTGGATAATCTAAATCTGCTACATTTAAAACTTCAACATTACTTGCTTTTATTTCAAAAGGTTGTTTAGCATTTTCGGTTTTTACAACTTCTCCTGTAACTACAATAGAAGAACTAATACTTAATTTTTTTACATCATCAAAGTTATTTAAACCGGTATCAAATACAACTTGAACATTCTTAAAAAAGCTTCCATCATTTAACTCTATAAATCCAAAGCTTTTTGAATCACGAATAGTTCTTACCCAACCAGAAACTGTTACAGTTTGTCCAGCATAGTTATTTGTATTTCTGTATAATTCCCTTACTAATACTTTATTTTCCATAATTATCGCAATCCTTTCTTTAGGTATAAATTGCATGGAAAAGTAACATTTTCCAGTAATTTGAAACCTTTAAATATTTATGCCCAATATTATATAAAAAAATGCAGTAAAATTCAATAATTTTTACTAAACTTATATACAATTTTAGCGATTTTTTATATAATAATTACAAAAATATAAGGAAGAGAGAATATGTTTAAATTACACTCAGAATTTAAGCCAACAGGTGATCAACCACAAGCAATAGAATATTTAAGCAAAGGAATAAAAGAAGGCAAGAAATTCCAGACGCTTCTAGGAGTTACTGGTTCACGGAAAAACCTTTACTATGGCAAATATAATTGAAAAAGTACAAAGACCAACTTTGGTTTTAGCACATAATAAAACTTTAGCAGGACAGCTTTATTCTGAATTTAAAGAGTTTTTTCCTGAAAATAATGTTGAGTACTTTGTATCATATTACGACTATTACCAACCAGAAGCATATATACCACAATCAGATACATATATTGAAAAAGATGCTTCTATAAATGATGAAATAGATAAATTACGACATTCAGCAACCGCTTCTTTATTTGAAACTAGAGATACAATAATAGTTGCATCAGTTTCATGTATTTATGGCTTAGGAGACCCAATTGACTACGAGAACTTAACAATATCTTTAAGACCTGGTATGAAAATTGAAAGAAATACAGTGCTAAAAAAACTTATAAATATGCAATATACCAGAAGTGAACTTGAATTTAAAAGAGGTACATTTAGAGCTAAAGGTGATATTGTTGAAATATATCCATCAGACCAAAGTGAGACTGCAATCAGGGTAGAATTTTGGGGAGATGAAGTGGAAAAGATTTCAGAAATAAATCCGCTAACAGGTAAGGCAATAAGCACAAGACAACATATTATGATATTTCCTAATTCTCACTATGCAACAACAGCAGATAAAATGGAAAAAGCAATTGTAACAATACAAGAAGAATTAAAAGAAAGAATAAAATATTTTAAAGATAATAATAAATTGATAGAAGCTCAAAGAATAGAAGAAAGAACAAACTTCGATATTGAAATGATGAGAGAAACCGGTTTTTGCCAAGGTATAGAAAATTATTCAAGGCACATAAGTGGTAGAGAGCCTGGAAGTGCACCATATACTTTATTTGATTATTTTCCAAAAGATTTTCTATTACTAATAGATGAATCACATGCTACAATTCCACAAGTAAGAGCAATGTATAATGGAGATAGAGCAAGAAAAGAATCTTTAGTAAATTATGGATTTAGACTTCCATCAGCATTTGATAATAGACCTTTAAAATTTGAAGAATTTGAACAAAGAATAAATCAAGTTGTATTTGTTAGTGCAACACCAGCTGAATATGAGAAAGAGCATTCAAAAGAAAATGTTGTCGAACAAATAATAAGACCAACTGGATTACTTGATCCTAAAATAGATGTTAAACCTGTATCAAATCAAATAGATGATTTGATAGAGCAAATTCATGAGAGAGTAGAAAAACATGAAAGAGTGCTAGTAACAACATTAACTAAAAAGATGGCAGAAGATTTAACTACTTATTTGGCAAGCTTAGATATAAAGGTAAAATACATGCACTCAGATATTAAGGCACTAGAAAGAATGGAAATAATACGTGATTTAAGACTGGGAGAATTTGATGTTTTAGTTGGAATAAACCTTTTAAGAGAAGGATTAGATATCCCAGAGGTTTCACTAGTAGCTATACTAGATGCGGATAAAGAAGGTTTTTTACGTTCGGAACGTTCCTTAATTCAAACTATTGGACGTGCTGCTAGAAATACAGATGGAAAAGTTATAATGTATGCAGATGAGCTAACTGATAGTATGGAAAAAGCAATTAGTGAAACAAATAGAAGAAGAAAAATACAAATGCAATATAATGAGGAACATGGAATTACTCCACAAACAATACAAAAATCTATTAGAGACACAATTAAGGCAAGTTACGTTGCTGATATACAGGAAGAATACAAGCTTGACAAAGAATCAAATGTACAAGATGTAATTAATAAGCTTACAGATGAAATGCTTAAATATGCAGCAGAAATGGAATTTGAAAAAGCAGCAGAAATTAGAGATAAGATAAAAGAACTTGAAAAAATGATTTAATATTGTATTTTTATAAAAAAATGAGTATAATACATTCATTGTAAAATAAAAAAGAGGAGAGAAGAATGGAACACAATATAGAAATATATTTCTTGTATTTTATAATTTTGGCAATAATGGGATGGGTAATGGAAGTAACATTACAGCTAGTTCAAAAACATAAATTTTCAAACAGAGGATTTTTAATAGGACCATATTGTCCAATATATGGATGTGGTGGAGTATTGATAACATTAACTCTATCAAATTTATCAAATCATCCTGTTGCCTTGTTTAGCACAGCAATACTTATATGTGGCGTATTAGAGTATTTAACAAGTTATTTAATGGAAAAAATATTTAATGCACGTTGGTGGGATTATAGTAATAATAAATTTAATATAAATGGAAGGGTATGCTTAGAAACAATTATTCCATTTGGACTTCTTGGATTAACACTTATTTATATTATAAATCCATTTATTTTTGGAAAATTAAATCAAATCCCTGAAAACATTGTTCGAATAATTGCAATAATTGTAGCATCAATATTTTTGATTGACTTAATTATTTCATTTTATGTAATATCAAATGTTAGAAAAGCAACAAAGAAATTTGATAAAGAAAATCCAAAAGATAGTACAGATGCAATTTCTAAAAAAGTAAGGGAATTTTTAAGAGGAAAATCTGTATTAAATAGAAGATTAATAAATGCTTTCCCAGAACTAACAGCTACGCTAAAAGAACGTAAAGAAAAAATAAAACAAAAAACGAAGGAAATAAAAGGTGAAATAGTAAATAAAGCAAATGAAGTGAAAAATGATTTAACAGATAAGGCTGTGGAAATAAAAGAAGAAATTTCACAAAAAGCAGGTAAAGTCAAAGAAAAAATAAAAAAAGATAAAGATAAATAATAAAGCTAAAAGCCAGTTGGTATTACCAACTGGCTTTTGCTTTAGATATTAAGTTATAAATTTTTAATTGCATTACGAGCAAGTTCGTCACAACGATTATTATATTTATTATCAGCATGGCCTTTTACTTTATGAAAAGTAACATTATGTACTTTAGTTAAAGAAATTAATTCCTGCCAAAGTTCTTTGTTTTTAACATCTTCTTTATTAGAATTTTTCCAACCATTTTTAATCCATCCCAAAATCCAATTTTGTAGAAAGGCATTTACAACATAAGCACTATCACTATATAAATTGACATTACATGGTCTTTTTAAAAGTTTTAAAGCTTCAATTACAGCGGTTAATTCCATAACATTATTAGTTGTATTTTTATTTCCACCAGAAATTTCTTTTTTATTTTCGTTAATCATTAAGATTGCTCCCCATCCACCAGGACCAGGATTACCACTACATGCTCCGTCAGTATAAATTATAACTTCTTCCATTAATAAAATTCTCCTTTACTCATTGTAAAATATTTGTTTTTATGATATTATAACATAAGTTAAATTAAGTCAATAAAAATTGTATGAAGGGGTGTAAAAATGAGCAATGTACTTGGAATTATTGCAGAATATAATCCATTTCATAATGGACATTTATATCACATAAAAGAATCAATTAAACAAACAGATGCTGATTATATTGTGTGCATAATTTCGGGAAATTTTGTTCAAAGAGGAAATACATCAATTATAGATAAGTGGACAAAAACTAAAATGGCCATTGCACAGGGAGCAGACTTAGTACTTGAACTACCAACAATTTATGCGACATCTAGTGCGGAAAATTTTGCAGAAGGAGCAATAAAAATATTTGATTCTCTTGGAATTGTAAATACACTATCTTTTGGAATAGAAGCAAAGGATTTAGCAACATTAAACAATATTGCAAATGTAGTTTATCAAGAACCAAAAGAATATGTTACTATGTTAAACCATGAGTTAAACAAAGGTGTGTCTTTTCCAAAAGCAAGGGAAAATGCATTAATGATGTACTTAAATGATATAAAAAGATATGCAAATGTTTTAAATGGTTCAAATAATATATTAGCAATTGAATATTTAAAAGCAATAAAAAAGCTTAAAAGTCCATTAAAACCTGTGGGAATAAAAAGAGAAAAAGTATTATATCATGATGAAATTATTGTAGATGATTTTGCAAGTGCAACAGCTATTCGTAGAATGATTGCTACAAGACAATTTGACGACATAATAAAGGTTATTCCAAGGACGTCCTATGTTCTACTTGCTCAAGAGTTTAGAAAAGGACATTATGTTTTAGATTTGTCAAAATTTCAAAAAGAAATAATATATATATTAAGAAAAATGACAGTAGAAGAAATAAAAAAATTACCAGATGTTTCGGAAGGTTTGGAAAATGCAATAAAAAATGCAGCAAATTCATGCAATAATGTTATAGATTTAGTAAACATGGTTAAATCTAAAAGATATACTCAGACTCGAATTCAAAGAGTTTTAATATATGCTTTGCTTGGAATAGATAAAAAAATGATGGAGACAGCAAGGAAGACTGTGCCATATACAAGAATATTAGGATATAGTGAAAGAGGTAAGAAACTAATTTCAGAGATAAAATCTAAGAACCCAAAAATCAATTTAGTAACATCAGTTAAAGAGTTTATGGAAACAACAAGAAATAAAGTTTTGAAAGAAATGCTAGAAACAGACATTTATGCTACAAATGTGTATACATTAGGGTATGAAAAAGATTCATGGTCAAACTTGGATTATACTAATAAAATTGTAACACCATCAGATTTGAAAGAGGTAAAATAATATATGATTATAGGAATTACAGGAAGCTCTGGAGCAGGAAAAAGTACTGTATGTGAAATGATAGAAAAAACATACAATTCAAAGACTATTACTGCTGACAAAATAGCTCGAAAGTTATCAGAAAAGGGAACAGAGTATCTAAATGAAATCATTCAGAGATTTGGAAATAATGTTTTAACAGAAAATGGAGACTTGAATAGAAGAAAACTTGCAAATATAATTTATTCAAGCAAACAAAAAAGACAGGAATTAAATCAAATTACTTTTAAATATATAAAAAAAGAAATAGAAAAAGAAATAAAAAATAGCAATAATAAAATAATTACTATTGATGCTCCTTTACTTATAGAAGCAGATATGAAAAAATTGTGTGATACTACTATAGCGGTAGTTTCTGAAGACAAAGAAATACAAATACAAAGAATTATAGAAAGAGATAAAATTGATAGGAAACATGCTGTTGCAAGGCTTGGAGCGCAACATCCAAATGAATTTTATACTGAAAATTGTGAGTACACAATTGTTAATAATGAAAAATTAGAAGAGCAAATAAAAAATGTGATAGAAAAGATAATGTTAAATTTTTAACATTATCTTTTTGTTACAGCAGTTTTACAATTATATTACATTTATGTAACAATATTGAATTAAGGAATAATTTAACATATAATCTATTCTAGAAGAAGAATTTTAATTACTCAAGAAAATTCCATTAAAAGGGGAGTAAGTTACATGGAAACTTTTGCAGATTACATTTTATCTGAAAAAGATTGGATAAAAAAGATGGAAATAATGCATTACCTAAAGCAAAAAACAGGAATATTTTTTGACAAATCAGTTGTATTTAAAACATACTTAGCTAAAACATTTTTAGATAATACAGATATTGGTTTAGATAAAAATCTTATTGTGACTGCTTGTTTGTTATGCAATTGTAAAAAAAATAATGGACCACAAGATTTGGAGCAAATAAAGGCATATGCTAAAAATGGAGCCGAATATTTGTCAACTTTAGGATTTTCAAATAGATTTTGCAAAATCTGTGAAGAGGTTAATAGATATAGTGGAAGTCTACCAAGAGAAAAAGAAAGTGATGTATTAGAATTAGTTGATAATTTTGGTGGTATGCTTTTAGACAGACCAGAGAGAATTGCATTTAAAGTAGATGAGGCATTAGTATTATTAGAATATAGAAACTTAAAGGACAAGAACAATAGATATTTGCAGAAATTCAAACAATTTGTTACAGAAATGCAGGAGGTGTTGGTATGAGGCAATTAAAACCAGTTATTCAAGATGCTGCTGATAGAATAAATGATCCTATGATAGATGATGATGCTCAAGCTATAAAAGCTACGGTATTAATTTATAGAATAACAAAACAAGCTATTCAAGCTAATTCAGTAGAAAAAGAACCAATTGTACCTTCACAAAATGGAAGTAATACAAATGGAAGTAATACAAATGGAAGTAATACAATTGTGACAGGAGATGATATACGTGATGAGATGAATCGTAAAATGAGAAATGAAGGTTACTTAAGATAAAATAGCTAAAAAAAGAGATTGGCTGTATATACCAATCTTTTTTTGAGTAAATTTTAAATTAAAATGGAGGTATTGAAAATGCAAGAAATGTTTGCCGATTTACATGTACATATAGGTAGAAGTGAAAATGGAAAACCTATAAAAATAACAGCTGCAAGAAGTTTGAATTTTGCAAATATTGCAAAAGAATGTGCTGAAAGAAAAGGAATACAAATAGTTGGAATTATAGATTGTGCTTCTCCTTATGTTATTGAAGATATTGAAAACTTTTTAAAAACTGGAGAAGCATATGAAATCAAGGATGGAGGAATTATATATAAAGATAAAGTATGTATAATTTTAGGTAGCGAAATAGAGACATCTGAAATAAATGATGATGGAAAAACCGGAAGTGCACATAACTTATGCTACTTTCCTAAACTAGAGGACATTAAAGGATTCTCAAAGGAAATGAGCAAATATATAAAGAATATAACATTAAGTTCTCAAAGAGCATGTTTGTCTGCTTATGAATTAATTGATATTGTAGAAAAATATAATGGAGTATTAATACCTGCTCATGCATTTACACCACATAAAAGTTTTTATGGAAATTGTACAAGCAGATTAGAAAGAATATTTAAGGAAAAATTTAACAAAATATTTGCTATAGAGCTAGGACTTAGCGCTGATACAGAACTAGCTGACCAAATATCAGAACTTGAAACAAGAACTTTTGTTACAAATTCTGATGCACATTCTTTACCTAAGATCGCGAGAGAGTATAATAAAATACTTGTAGATGATATATCATTTAAAGAATTGCTAAAAGCTTTAAAAAATGAAGATGGAAGAAAAATTGTTTGTAATTATGGACTTGATCCAAAACTAGGAAAATATCACAGAACATATTGCGAAAAGTGTGATAAACCTATAGAAGGAATGCCACCAATATTTGAATGTCCTGAATGTCACGGAACAAACATTACAATGGGTGTGCTGGACAGAATAGTAGCTATTAGAGACAAAGAAAAGAGTATAAGCCCGGCAAATAGGCCACCATATATTTACCAAGTACCATTAACATTTATTCCTGGATTAGGAAGCAAAACAATAGATAAATTATTAAACAACTTTGAAACGGAAATGAATATTTTACACAAATTATCAGAAGATGATATTGAAGCTGTAGTTGGAGAAAAGGTTGCAAAAATGATAATTGCAGCAAGAGAAGGAAAAGCTAATATTCAAGCCGGAGGCGGAGGCGTATATGGTAAATTAACAGTAGGTTAATATAACCAAGTTCTAAAAATCATTTTATTGAATAGACATTATGTATAAAAATACAGACAATGAAATGAGGATAAGAATGAGGAAAATACATAAGAAATCTTTTAAAATAAAAGAAATCATTGAAGAACATTTAAGAGAAAATTTAAAATACTACATGATTGTTTCAATAATAATGCTAATAGGAATTGTTTTAGGAGTTATATTTGTAAATAATTTAGATAAAAGCCAAAAACAAGTTGCACAAGATTATTTAACAAAATCTATACGGTACTTTAAAAGATAATCAAAAAGTTGAAAGTACAGAACTTTTAAAATTATCGTTAGCAAATAATTCAATAATAGCTTTTACTATGTGGTTTACAGGGTCAACGGTTGTAGGAATACCAATAGTAATTGGAATAGTAACAGCAAAGGGATTTTGCGTTGGATATACAATCTCAATGATTATTAGTACGTTAGGTAATTGGAAGGGAATAATTTTTATTGCAACTAGTATGTTATTACAAAATCTCATATATATACCAAGCATAATTGCACTTGCAGTTAGTGGAATGAAACTATACAAATCAATTACAAAAGATAAAAGAAAAGAAAATATAAAATTTGAACTGATAAGACATACCATATTTTCAATAATAATATTTATTGTAATTTGTATAGCGTCAATTATAGAAGCATATTTATCGACAAATTTATTACTTTTGATTATAACAAAATTATGATTTGTAAAACTTAAAGAAAATTCTTTAAATCTATTTACAATTATGAATTATTTTGATATAACTTATGTAAATCGACATAATATGTTCTAAAAGATTTAAAATACAAGATAGGGGAGCTAAGAATGGAAAAACAAATTAAACTTTTTTTAGAATTTTTACAAAACGAAAAAAAATTATCAGATAATACACTTCAATCATACAAAAGAGATATTATACAATACCAAAATTATATAGAAGAAAATCAAATAAATTATACAAAAGTTTCAAAAGAAGACATAAAAACCTATCTAAATTATTTAAAAAAAGTAGGAAAAAAATCATCTACTATATCTAGAAATTTAGCATCTATTAGATCTTTTTATCAATTCTTAATTAGAAATAGAAAAATAAAAAATGACCCAACAGAAGACGTACAGTCACCAAAAGTTGAAAAAAGAATTCCAAGTGTGCTTACAGCACAAGAAGTTGAATTATTATTAGAACAACCTAAAGACGTTGACTTGAAGGGAACAAGAGACAAAGCAATGTTGGAATTTGCTTATGCAACAGGAATGAGAGTTACAGAAATTATTAATTTAAATATAGAAAATGTTAATATAGAAGAAGGATATGTAATTTGTAGAACAGGAGCAAAACAAAGAAACATTCCATTAGGTTCATTATCTTTAAGTGCATTAAAAGAATATATTGAAGATGCAAGACCTATATTAATAAAAAATGAAAGAGAAAAAGCATTATTTGTAAATGTTAATGGAAAAAGATTAACAAGACAAGGATTCTGGAAAATAGTAAAATATTATAAAGAACAAGCACACATAACAAAAGACATTACTCCACATGTGCTAAGACATTCATTTGCAACACATTTGTTGCAAAATGGTGCTGACTTAAAAGCTATTCAAACAATGCTTGGACACTCAGACATATCTTCAACACAAGTTTATATGCAATTTCAAGACTCAGGACTTAAAGATATATATCAAAAAGCACATCCAAGAGCATAAATATTTTATATAAAATTTTAAAGCACCTATTTATTTTTTATTGATAAATATTATATAATGTACTAAGAAAATTAGTACATTTTTTTAAATTTTACGTTCAAGGAGGAAAAAATGAATTTGCCAAATAAATTAACAATATTGAGAATTATTTTAGTACCAATAATGGTTATAATTCCGTTTTTTAATATACAAGGAGAAGTATGTGGAATACCAATTACGTATTTATTAATTGATCTGATATTTATAATAGCAGCAATAACAGATAAATTAGATGGATATATTGCAAGATCAAGAAATCAAATAACAACATTTGGAAAATTTTTGGATCCTATTGCAGACAAAATAGTTGTCATAGCAGCGATGATTATGTTAGTGGAATTTGGACATTTACCTGCATGGATTCCAATAATAGTAATATTTAGAGAATTTATAGTTTCAGGATATAGACTTGTGGCAGTACAAAAAGATGGAAATGTAATAGCAGCAAATGTTTGGGGAAAATTAAAAACAGTGACACAAATGATTGCAGTTATCTTAGCCTTTTTAGACCCAAATCCATACGCAACAATCTTTAATGGAAATTTATCAGGATATAACTTCATAATAAATCTACTAGTTACTTTAATAATGAGTGTATCAGTAGTAGCTACAATATTCTCAGGATGGGAATATGTAAAAAATGGAAAAGAGCTATTTAAAGGCTCAATGTAAAGAAGAGGTAAATTTATGAATTTTGAACAAGCGAAAAAAAGAGCAGAAGAGTTAAGACCTTTATTACAATACTATACAAAGAAATATTTTGATGATGAACAAGTAGTTAGCGATTATGAGTATGATATGCTTATGAGAGAACTTAAACAAATAGAAAAAGAATACCCAGAATTAATAACTGAAGATTCACCAACACAAAGAGTTGGAACAGGAGCTATAAAGAAAGGCTTTGAAAAGGTAACACATGAAGTGCCTTTGCAAAGCCTTCAAGATGTATTTACATTTGAAGAAGTTGAAGAATTTGACCAAAGAATGCAAAAAGCTGCAATTGAGTTTTCAAGGCCGTTAGACTATGTAGTGGAAACAAAAATAGATGGACTTTCTTCAGCAATTGAATATAGAAACGGAAAGTTATATAGAGGAGCAACTCGTGGTAATGGAATAGTAGGTGAAGATGTAACTCAAAATATCTCTACAATAAAACATGTACCAAAAGAATTGAAAGAACCAATATCTATAACTGTACGTGGAGAGGTTTTTATTGGAAAAACAGATTTTGATAAATTAAATGAGGACAGGCTATTAGAAGAACAAGAACAATTTGCAAATGCTAGAAATGCTGCAGCAGGTTCACTAAGACAGTTAGATAGTAAAATAACAGCATCAAGACCATTAGATATTTATGTGTTCAATGTTCAAAAATGTGATGATATTACATTTAAAACACACTATGAGAGCTTATTATATCTAGAACGTTTAGGATTTAACGTTAATCCTGTAAAAATCTTGTGTAAAAATATGCAAGAAGTTAGAGATGCAATAAACAAAATAGGTGAAATGCGAAATGGCTTAGATTTTGGAATAGATGGTGCAGTTGTAAAAGTTAATGATTTAGAACTAAGAGAAAAAGTAGGTACAACATATAAAACACCAAGATGGGCAGTGGCTTATAAATATCCTCCTGAGAAAAAAGAAACATTATTAAAAGATATTGTTTGTCAAGTTGGAAGGACAGGAGCAATTACCCCGATGGCTATTTTAGATCCAGTATATGTTGCAGGTTCTAAAATTTCAAAAACTACTCTTCACAATGAAGATTATATTAAGCAGAATGATATTAGAATTGGTGATAGAGTTATAATTCAAAAGGCTGGAGATGTTATTCCAGAAGTAGTTGGAGTAAATAAAGATAAAAGAGATGGAACAGAAAAAATCTTTGAGATGCCAAGAATATGTCCTGTGTGTGGCGCTGAGGCTGTACGAGAAGAAGGAGAAGCAGTTGTTAGATGTATAGGAATTGAATGCCCAGCTAAATTATATAGAAGTATCATTCATTTTGCATCAAAAGATGCAATGGATATAGATGGTCTTGGAGAGGCAATTATTGGCGAGCTGATTGAAAGAAAACTAATATCTAATATTGCAGATATATATAAGTTAACTATAGATGATGTTGCATCTTTAAAGAAAAATGGTAAAAAATTTGCGCAAAATCTAATAAATGCAATTGAAGAAAGCAAAAAAAGAGACTTATACAGAGTAATAAATTCACTTGGAATTAGACATGTAGGTGTAAAACTGGCAAAAACATTAGCAAGATATTTTAAAGACATGGATAAATTAATTGTGGCAACTTATGAAGAATTGAGAATGATAGAGGATGTAGGCGAAATAACTGCAAATACAATTTATGAATTCTTTAGACAAGATCAAACTATAGACTTAATAAACAAATTAAAACAAGCAAATGTGAATATGAAAGCAGAAATACAAGAAAATGAAGATGAAAAATTTGCGGGAAAAACATTTGTATTAACAGGAAGCTTAGAACATTATTCGAGAGAAGAAGCTAGTGAAATAATTGAAAAAATGGGAGGAAAAACATCATCATCAGTATCAAAGAAAACAGACTATGTTTTAGCAGGAGAAGATGCGGGAAGTAAGCTAAAAAAAGCTCAAGAACTTGGTATAACAATAATTTCAGAAGAAGAGTTTATAACAATGCTATAAAAGACTAACTATGATGTAAAGGAATAAATTATATGGATGGAAAATATACTTTTGAAGAATTTTATAAAAATTTAGAAGATGGATATCAAATCTATTTTACTTATGTTAGAAATAGATATTTGCTTTTTAAAACATCTGAGAATTGCTATACACAACAACTACTAACTGTACATGACAAAAATCCGCAACCAAGACATTCGATGATTACATTTAAAAGAGTAAAAGAAATGTTTCCTCACATGGAAGAAATTGAATATAAAACAGGAATTAACAATGATTGAATTTAGTAAACAAAATGGATTTTTGACATTTGTTAGAAAAAGTGATATAATATATTTATCCTAATAGAAATTGGAGGTTTCTCTTATGATTGAGGTAAAAAGCCTTAGGGCTTTAACAGAAGACGAAGAAAAAACCATCTGTGAGATGGTTAAAACCTATGGCTACCGCTATTGGGGCGGTGGCTCGATCATGGTTGATTCGGACGGCGTAAGCTGTCTGAATATCGGGTTTGAAACCCGAGCAGCAACCATAAGCCCAAAGTTGGGCAATCAACTCCGGATGCTTTTCGGGGTTGAAGAGGTTCGTGTTGAAGGAGTGAAACTTTAACACGAACAACCTCCACAGTTGGCTCTATATAATTATAGAGCCAACAGGTAAAGGCCATTGCTGAAAAGCAGTGGCCTTATTCTATTTGTTTTGAATTTATTTGAAAATCATTAAAACTATTAGGTTGTACATTAATAGTTTCTTGATTTGTATATATTACCATACCTGGTTTTGAATTTTTGACTTTTTTTACATACTTAATTAAAGTATAATCTACAGGAACATTAGATGAATTAGAAGCTTGACTATAAAAAGCAGCAATAGCAGCACATTTGTTTAAAATTTCCTGAGAGGGAGTTGCACCATTTGTTTGTAAAATTGTATGACTACCATGGAAGTCTTTAACATGAAACCAAAGGTCATCTTTATTAGCTATTTTAAAAGTTAATTCATCATTTTGTTTGTTGTTTTTTCCAACTAAAATATTAAAGCCATTTATATTATATTTGATTGGTAGTGTTAAATTATTACTAGATTTAGAAGGCGAAGTTCTATTTTTTTGCTTTTTCTTACTTTGTAAAGAAAATGAAGATTTAACTTCATCTGATATAGCATAAATATCAGAAATACATGTTGAAACTTCAATTTCATAAACTATACTTTCTAGATAATTAATTTCTTTTTCTAATTCTATTTTTTGAATCTGGACAATATCATTAGTAGCCTTTAACTTATTATATTTTTTAAAATATTTCTTTGCATTATCATTTGGATAAAGTGAAATATCTAAAGGAATATCAATAGTAGTACCATCATAATAATTTAAAAGTTCAATGTGGCTTAAACGTTGTTTAGAAATCTGATATAGATTGCTAGTTATAAGTTCACCATACAATTTGTATTTTTCCATTTGAGAACATTCTTCTAATTTTTCATTAATATTAGAAAGTTTTTTAGACAATTTTTTTAATTTGGAAACGATCGAACTTAATAATGTGTTTTTGTATGATAAAAATTGTTCATTTTCTTGTTTATTGTTATAATAATTATCTAAAAATGTGTTAACTTGTAATGGAATAATAGATTGACTATAAGTTAAAGCATAATCATTATTTTCAACACTAATGCATTTGATATGTGAATTTTTTATATTATTTTGTAATTCTAATAAATAATTTGCCAATAAAGTGTAATTATCTAAACTAGTAGAAATGTTTTTTTCTGCAATTAATTGCTTTACTGAGGTTTTGCTAAGGCCGATGAAATTATTACAAAAGAAATCTATTATGCAAGAATCATCTAAATTATTTATTAATTCTTCAAAGTTACTAATATCAATTTTGTTAGAAGATGGAGAAGAATATTTATGTTTGGGTAAAATATTTCTACTTGCTCCATTATTTGTAGAAAAATGTTTAAACGAATCTATAATAATATCATTTTCATCTAACAAAAGAATATTACTGTATTTTCCCATAAGTTCTATAACCATCTTTTTTACAATAGATGTATTATTTTCATCTTTACCTATAAAATCAATTATTAGAATTCTCTCTAATCCTAAAGTATATATATTAGAAATTTTATAATTTATCAAATGCTTTCTAAGTAACATACAAAAGTTAGGAGCCACTAAAGGATTTATTTTCTTGTTTTGAGTCAAGTATACTGAATAGAGATTTGAAGAAATATTGATAGATAAAGCATATTGTATACCATTACAGTATATGCTTAATAAAATTTCGTTTTCATCTGGCTCATAAATTTTTTGTAATTTTCCACCGATAAGACAAGCCAATTCATTAGATACAGCATTTAAAACTAAACCATCAAAAGCCATTTTTATACTTCCTTTCAATTTTGTATTCAAATTTTAGCACAAGATCCTTAAAATATCAACTTTTTGATAGTTTTCTATTGACAGGAAAAATGTAAGTGGATATAATACAAACATAGAGGCAACTACAACATAGGAGGTAGCTTATAACAGATGAGTGATGCAAATGTATATTATTCTTCAGACATAAAATATGCGGAAACTAGTGATGAAGACTTAATAGATATTATTAAGTCTGGTAATAAATATGCACTAGAGCACCTTATAAATCGCTATAAAAGTTTAGTCAATATGAAAGTAAGTAAGTACTATATAATAGGTGCAGAAAGAGAAGATATTGTACAAGAAGGACTAATTGGATTGTTTAAAGCAATAAAAAATTATCAAACCAATAAACAAAGTTCTTTTAAAAATTTTGCCAATATGTGCATTGAAAGACAATTAATTACAGCTATAAAGAGTTCAAATAGACAAAAGCACATGCCACTTAATTCTTATTTGTCTCTTAATATGAATGCTTATGATAATAACGATATAAACGACAAGAATGAAGCTGATTTGATTGAAATATTAAATACGAACTTGATAGAAGATCCTTTAGATACAATTACTCAAAAGGAATATTATAAAATTATAGAAAATGCTATTGATAAATCTTTAAGTAGTTTTGAAAAACAAGTATTAAATTTTTATGTGCAAGGTCAAAGTTATGGACAAATTGCAGAAAAATTAAATACTCCAGTTAAATCTGTTGATAATGCAATTCAAAGAATACGCAAAAAAGCAACTAAAGAAATACCAAATGAACAATTCTAAATAAGTCAAGAACAAGTTTCTTGACACAAATGCTTCTATAGCTCAGTAGGTAGAGCACAGCCATGGTAAGGCTGGGGTCGCCGGTTCGATTCCGGCTGGAAGCTCCATTTGAAATCAACTTACGGACTTAAAAGTTCGTGAGTTTTTATTTTATATAAAACTTTAAAAATTCTCTTTCTAGAAAGGAGGACTTTTTTCATGCTTGAATTTAAAGTAATTGAAAAACTAAAACCTAATAAAGGTTTAACCGACATCTTAAAAGACTTTAAATATAAGGTTATATTAGGACAAATTAAAACTATCTTGCACACTAACATACAAGTAATAATACCTACTGAATACTAGATTACATATCCTACTACTCTTACAATACCAGAATACACAAAGTGTATTCTAATAAATTTTTAGAAGAATTTATTACTAAATCACAATAGCATTTATATATAGATGGCATTATCAGTTGTCCATATACTGAAAAAAATGTTATTAAAGATATTTTAATATTAGTGCCTAAAAATAAATTAATTAACACTATTTAAAGAAGAAAGGAATGATAAAAATGAAAGTTACTTAT